>ERZ779737.222-NODE-222-length-59221-cov-66.443532_pt1 | contig 59221 bp, 46 predicted proteins | sample MGYA00511889_ERZ779737 | MGnify/ENA primary metagenome ERZ779737 (study PRJEB29588, sample SAMEA2163575) | human gut metagenome | biome: human gut; feature: human-associated habitat; material: faeces | place: Denmark | collected 2008/2010 ... | reverse complement strand
AAGTGAAAGCGCAAGCTTCGAAAAAAGTATAAATTTAGGGTTTCACAGGGGTTTTAGACACTTTTTAATAAAAATAATCGAATTTTTTAAAATTTTATGTGCTTTTAAAATACGTAAAATTAATTTATAATTAATTTATGAATAAATTTATGAAAATAGCTCTTAATGAGGCTTACAAAGGTATTTTGAATGGACATGGTGGTCCATTTGGCGCAGTAATTGTTAAAGATAACAAAGTAATTGCAAAAGGACATAATGAAGTTGTTAAAAATAATGATCCAACTTGTCATGGAGAAATGATGGCAATTCATAAAGCATGTAAAAAATTAAAAACCTTTGACTTAAGTGGATGCGAAATTTATACAACTGGTGAACCTTGTCCAATGTGTCTTGCAGCAATTCTTTGGGCAAATATTTCTAAAGTTTATTATGGCTGTAACATAGTTGATACCGCTAAAATTGGTTTTAGAGATAGTGCTTTTTATGATTTTCAAAATAATGAAGAAGCAAAAAAAGCTTTTATTAAAGAATTAGACCGTGAAGAATGCTTAAAACTTTATGATAAATATTTAACTTTAGAAAGAACAAAATATTAAAAAACTCGATAGATACGCACTATTAAAAAATATTTAAATAATTTATAATTAAAATATGGTAAAAAATTATCATCTTTTTGATTATAAAAAATTTAATAATTTAAAATTTAATTTTGATATTTTAGATTTATATACAACTTTAAATAAAAATATCTTATTAGTTTCTTTAGAAATGAAAGATTTTCCATTAACTCTTTCAATTTTGGAAAATATTGCAAAAAGAGCTTCCGTAAGAACCTCTAATTTATTAGATGGAGTTGTAAATACATACGATACTTTTTCAAGTATTTGTTTTGATAAAAATTATCTTTTTAAGTACGATAATGAATTTGAAATCTTAGGATATAAAGAAGCTTATGAATATATTCTAGAAAATTTTCAAGAAATTAATTTAGATGTTAATTTTATTAAAAAACTTCATAGTCTAGTATTTGCTCATCTAAATATTAAAGGAATTGGTGAATTTAGAAAAACAAATAAATTAAAAGTTATTTTAAATAAAAATATGTATTCAAAAACTATTTATAAAAATAAGTTTTTAGATTATAAGTCAATAGAAGAAGCACTTAATAATTTATGTAAATCTTTTAACGATCCAAAAGTAAATTTAGATAAATTATTATTAATTCCTATTTTTATTAATGATTTTTTAAATATTTCGCCATTTAATGAAGGAAATGGACGAATTTCAAGATTATTAATTTTCTATTTACTACTTAAAAATAATTATGAAGTTGTAAAATATATTTCGTTTGATAAATCAGTCGAATTAAATCAAGAGATATTTTTTAACGGATTAAAAAGAAGCTCAATTAAATGGGATAAATCATTAAATAGTCCATATCCAGTTATATATTCTTTTTTATATGTTTTAAATGAATCTTATAAACAATTACTTAAAGAATTTAATATTAAAGAAAGTTTAAAATATACTAACAAAAATAAAGTTTTAGAATTAATTAAAAGAAATTATTATCCAATTAGTAAAAGTGAAATTCAATTTATGTTACCAAATGTTAACATATCAACGATTGAATCAAGTCTATATGAACTATGTAAAGAACATAAAATTATAAAATATGGTACAACAAAGGATGCAAAATATTTAAAAATAAATTAAAATACGTATATAAAGTACGTATTTTTTTATTTTTGAGGTTAAATTATGAATTCGATGTATTTTGTCCGAATTGAAGCAATTAGAATGGAAAATTTTAAAAGTGTTTCTAAAGGCGAAGTTTATTTTAATGAACAAAAATCATTAACTCGTGGAGAAATTAAAGATGATGAATTTAGTTCTATATTAGGAATTTATGGACAAAATGGTAGTGGAAAAACTACTATCATTGAATGTTTAAAAATAATTCAACAACTATTTTCAATGAAGTTTTTATCTAATAATTTAATTAATTGTTTTAGATATGATGAAGATAACATTAAATTAGAAACAGATTTTTATCTTTTTAATGATAATGAAAAATTTTATTTTACTTATCAAATAATTTTTAAAAAAGAAGACTCTAAGATTTTTATTGATGAAGAAAAATTATCTTATTTTGATTTATTAAAAAAGAAAAAAACTATTAACATTTATCAATATAAAAATAAACAAATTAATAAATCATTTTTAAATTTATTTACAAAAGAAGAACAAGCTATCATTAACTATTTAATTGCTGAAACTAATTATTTAGATTTAAATAATGATCGTTTATATTCAACTTTATTTAATCCTAAATTATTTAAAATATTTAAAAATAATCAAGGTTTTGCAGACTTTTTTAAATTTTTAGATACTTTTTATAATTTTGCAAATACTAAATTATTTATTTATCCTATTAGTTATTTTGCTAGTGATGAATTAGGAGGTATTCGTTATAAAATTAATGATAGTGAATATCAAACACTAAATTTTAACGAAACAAGTATTAGTAATAACTATTTTGATAGTTTAGAACATTCTATTAATCAAATTAATAAAGTTTTACCTCATATTATCCCTAATCTTGAAATTGTTATTTTAAAAACAAATAGTGAACAAGAATCAAAATATTTAAATACTACTAACTTTGTTTTAATGAGTAAAAAAGAAGACAAGCTAACTTTATTAAATAATGAATCAAATGGAATTAAAAAAATAATCTCAATATTAAATGGAATAATTGAAGTTTTTAATCATGAAGGATATTTCTTAGCAATTGATGAACTTGATAGTGGTTTATATGAATATTTACTTGGTGAATTAATATATTCGTTTGAAAACTTTTCTAGTGGACAGCTTTTATTTACTTCTCATAATTTAAGAGCTTTAGAAAAAATGAATTACAAAAATGTCTTTTTCACTACAGTATCTCCAAATAAACGTTTTACTAAATTAAGTAATATACGTGAAACTAATAATTTACGTGATGTTTACTATAAAAAAATATTAAATGCACCAAAAGAAGATATTAAACTTTACGATAATATTCGTAGTGATAAGTTAATTAAATCTTTGCTTCTTAATGAGGATAAAAATGAATAAATGTCTAATTTTAGTTGAAGGTCCTTTTGATAAATTAAGACTTGATTGCTTACTTGATTTATTTAAAGAAGATAAAATTGTTATCCTTCCTTTAGGAGGAGATTTATTAACCTCAAAAAATTATTATCGTAATCATAAAAAAGAAATTATTAGTTTATTAAATAAAGAAAAAGGATATGCTTATGAAGATTTTAACGAAATTATCGAAGTAATCGATACTGATGGATGTTTTATATCTTCAAAAAATATTTTAGAAAATCCTTCAATAAGTAAAATTAAATATTTTCCTACTCATATCGAAGCTTTAGAAAGAGAATCAATTATTAAAATGCATCAATATAAAGCACAAAATGTAAATAAATTTCTTAAGTTTAATAAGATGAAATTATATTACAACTCAGTAAATATTGATCATGCTTTTGATAATATAAGTAACTTAACAAATTCCACAAAAAGAAAATTAGCTTTGACTTTCTTAAATAAATATAGTGAAGACTTATTTAGTTTATTAGATTTACTATTTTCAATTAATTATGCAAAGATGAATGATTATTTAGAAACATGGAAATATATTAAATCTAGCTTAAATTCTTTAAAAAGATCTTCAAATATTTTTATTTTCATTCTTGAACATTTTGATGACTTAAAAGATGAATTTAAAGATTATTTAATTTCAAAACAATACATAATTTTATAAGTTAGATTCAATTATTTTTTAAATTGTACATTGTAAATGTAAGGGGTTTCATTTACAATAATTTTAGAGTTTTTTTAAAGGAGAATAATTCTATGCACTTACGTAAAGAAGCAGTGGATATTATTAAGAATATTTGTCAAAGATATAAAAACGAACCTAGTCCTTTGATGCTTGTCCTTAGTGATACACAAAAAGAATACGGATATATTCCATTAGAAGTTCAAGAAATAATTTCTGAAGAATTAAATATTCCAGTTAGTGAAATTTATGGAGTTGTTACATTTTATTCATTTTTTAGCTTAACACCAAAAGGTCGTTATGTTATCGGATGTTGTATTGGAACAGCTTGTTATGTTAAAGGTGGTCAAAATGTCTTAGATAAATTTGGAGAATTACTTCATATTAAACCAGGACAAACTACTGAAGATGGTTTATTTACTTTAGATGGACTTAGATGCATTGGAGCTTGTGGAATTGCTCCAGCAATTACAATTAATGGAAAAGTTTATCCTAAAGTTAAATTAGCTGATATCCCAAATATTATAAAAGAATATCGCGATAAGGAGATGGAATAATGGCTACTAAAGTAATTAAAACTGTTAAAGATTTAGAAAATAAAATTTCAAAATGCCAAGATTGTTTAGCTAAGAAATTTAGTGGTGAAGATAATAAACGTCATATTGTTGTTTGTGGCGGTACTGGATGTTTAAGTAGTGATTCAAAATTAATTATTGAAGAATTTGAACGCTTAATTAAAGAAAAACATTTAGAAAATAAAGTAACTGTTAATGTCGTTGGCTGTTTTGGATTTTGTTCTCAAGGACCATTTGTAAAAATTTATCCTGAAGATACTTTATATCACGCAGTTAAACCTAGTGATTGTATTAAGATTATTGAATCCGATATTATCAATAATAAAATTGTTGAAGAATTACTTTATGTTGATCCAAGTACTAATCAAAAAGTTACTCGTCAAGATGATATTAACTTTTATAAAAAACAACTTCGTATTGCTCTTCATGGATGTGGAACTATTAATCCTGAATTATTAGAAGAAGCTCTTGGATATGATGCTTTTAAAGCTTTCATTAAAGTCTTAACTATGAAACAAGAAGATGTTATTAAAGAAATTCTTGATAGTGGCTTAAGAGGTAGAGGTGGTGGAGGATTCCCTACTGGTAGAAAGTGGCAATTTGCTTATGCTCAACAAAACGAACAAAAATATGTTGTTTGTAATGGTGATGAAGGTGATCCAGGCGCTTTTATGGACCGTTCTATCTTAGAAGGAAATCCAGTAAGTGTAATCGAAGGTATGATGATTGCTGGGTATGCAATCGGTGCTAAAGATGGTTATTTTTATGTTCGTGCTGAATATCCTGTAGCAGTTAATAGATTAAAATTAGCAATCAAAGAATTAGAAGAAGTAGGTTTACTTGGTGAAAATATTTTAAATAGCGGATTTAGTTTTAATGTACATATTAGATTAGGAGCTGGTGCTTTTGTTTGTGGAGAAGAAACAGCTTTATTAAATAGTATTGAAGGAAAACGTGGTACTCCACGTCCTCGTCCTCCATTCCCTGCAGTTAAAGGCTTATGGGGAAAACCAACTATTATTAATAATGTCGAAACTTTAGCTAATGTTCCTTATATTATTCGCGTTGGTGCTAAAGAATTTGCAAAAATTGGAACAGAAAAAAGTAAAGGAACTAAAGTTTTTGCTCTTGGAGGGAAAGTTAAAAATGTTGGACTTGTTGAAGTTCCAATGGGTACTACTTTAAGGGAATTAGTTTTTGATATTGGTGGAGGAATTCCAAATGGCAAACGTTTCCAAGCAATTCAAACTGGTGGTCCTAGTGGAGGTTGTTTAACTCTTGCTGAACTTGATACTCCAATTGATTTTGATAACTTAATTGAAAAAGGTTCAATGATGGGAAGTGGTGGCGCTATAGTTATGGATGAAGATAACTGTATGGTGGATGTTGCTAAATTCTATCTTGAATTTATTTGTGATGAAAGTTGTGGTAAATGTTCACAATGTCGAATTGGAACTAAACGTTTACTTGAAATTTTAACTAAAGTTACTGACGGGAAAGCTACTTTAGAAGATTTAGAGAAACTTGAAACTTTAAGCGAATCAATTCGAGTTGGTAGTTTATGTGGTTTAGGTCAAACTGCTCCAAACCCAGTCTTATCAACTTTAACTAAATTTAAAGATGTCTATTTAAGACACGTCAATGATAAAAAGTGTGATGCTGGAGTTTGTAAATCATTAACTAACTTTGTTATTGATCCAAATAAATGTAAAAAATGTAGTTTATGTGCAAGAAATTGTCCAGTTAACTGTATTAGCGGAGTTGTTGGCAAAGAAGTATTTGTCATCGATCAAAGTAAATGTATTAAATGTGGAACATGTATTTCTTCCTGTAAATTTAATGCAATTTATAAGAATTAGAGGTAATAATTATGGCAAAAATACAAATATATATTGAAAATAAACCATATCTTGTTGAAGAAGGACTTACCATATTAGAAGCAGCAAAAATTTGTGGATATAATATTCCAAATTTATGTACTTGGAAAAATGGTCAATGTAGCGTTGCTAGTTGTCGAGTTTGCTTAGTTCATGTAGATGGTGAAAGAAGATTGGTCCCTAGCTGTGCGTATCCAATTAGAGATGGAATTAGAATTTCAATTAATGATCCAAAAGCTGTAATTGCTAGAAGAACTAGTGTTGAATTACTTCTTTCAAATCATTATTACAACTGTCAAGCTTGTAGAAAAAATGGTCAATGTGAGTTATTAGAAGTTTCTAAAAGAGTTGGTGCTCGTCCAGAACAATATATTGGAACCAAGACTAAAACAACTCTTGATGAACTTGCTCCAGGTTTAATTCGTGATACATCTAAATGTATTTTATGTGGAAGATGTGTTGAAGCTTGTAAAAATACTCAAGGAATTGGTATTTTAGGTTTTGAAAATCGTGGATTTAATACTTTCGTTGGACCAACAGAAAATAGAAGTTTTAAAGACGTTCCTTGTATTCAATGTGGACAATGTACTTTAGTTTGTCCAACTGGAGCTTTAATGGAACATAGTGAAATTGAAAAATTAGATAAAGCTTTCCAAGAAGGTAAATATGTAATCGTTCAAACAGCCCCAGCAGTTAGAGCAGCTATTGCTGAAGAATTTGGAGAAAAAATTGGTACAAGTGGAACTGGTAAAATGGTTGCTGCGCTTCATAGACTTGGATTTTATCGTGTATTTGATACTAATTTTGGTGCAGATTTAACTATTACTGAAGAAGCTAATGAATTTATACACCGTGTAATTTCACATCGTCCAGGACCAATGATTACATCATGTTCACCTGGTTGGATTAATTATATTGAATATTATTATCCAGAATTAATTCCTCATCTTTCAACTTGTAAATCACCTCATGAGATGGTTGGAGCAATTATTAAAAGTTATTTTGCAGAAGCTCATAACATTGATCGTAGTCAAATTTGTGTAGTTAGTGTTATGCCTTGTACTGCTAAAAAATATGAAAAAGAAAGACCTCAAAATAGTGTAGATGGAATTCAAGATGTTGATGTTGTTTTAACTACTCGTGAACTTGCTCAAATTATTAAAAGATCTGGTATGATGTGGAAAAAATTACCAGAAGAAGAATTTGATAATGATTTACTCGGAGAATATAGTGGCGCTGGAGTAATTTTTGGAGTTACAGGTGGAGTTATGGAAGCAGCTTTAAGAACGGCTTATCATATATTAACTAACCAAGAAATGGAACCAATTGAATTTACTCCTTGCCGTGGATTAGAAGGTATTAAAGAAGCATCATTAACTATTAACGGACAAACTTATAATGTAGCAATGTGTAGTGGAATGAAAAATGCTAAAGTCCTTTTAGAACAAATTAAAGCTGGTGAATCTAAGTATGATTTTATTGAAGTTATGGGATGTCCTGGAGGATGTATTAATGGTGGTGGACAACCTTATGTCTTCCCATTATTCTTACCTAATGAAGATGATAATATTCAAGAAACATATATCCAAAAAAGAGCAGAAGTTTTATATAACGAAGATCGCTCAAGAAAAATTAGAAGAAGTCATTTAAATCCAGATATCATTGCTTTATATAAAAATTATCTTGGTGAATATGGTTCTCCTAAAGCTCATAAGTTGTTACATACTTCTTATAATGCTCATCGAGAAAAATATCCTTCAAAGGAATAAAAAGTCTTTAAATTTTAAAAAAATCTTGCAAAACTCAAGATTTTTTTATTATTTTGTTAAACACTAGCTATTAAGTTTTAATATAAAAATAGTAAGTTAAGATTATTAATTTATAGAAAATATAATTATATTGTTATAAAATAACAATATGATTATTTTAATGAGTACTGAATTAATTACAATTATAATTGTTTGCGCTTTATGTGGGGTCTTAGTTATCGTAGGACTTTATCTTTTAATTGAGAAATTTTTCTTAACTAAAAGAAGATGTAAACGCACAATTTTAGCTTTAGAAAGAAAATATGAATATCTTCATTCTTTACTTTTAGGACAAGATGCTCAATATATTCAACGTCTTGAATTAATTAGTCGTACGAATTTATTATATGGAGATATTCATTCGCAGTATTTCCGTCGATTTAAAGAAATTAGAGATAATCAAGATGAACTTTTTGTTGAAATTTTAAATGAATTAAAAGAACTTTTAAGTGAAAAGAAATTTAAAGAATTTAAAAATTATTATCATGATAATGAAGAAATTTTAATTTCATTTGAAGATAGCATTAATGGATTAGATCGTGATTTATATCAATTAATTAAACCTGAAGAAGAAGCTCGCCAAAAAGTATTACAAGCTAAAGAAAGTTTTCGTGAAGTTAAATCTAAATTCAATCAAAAAGAAAGTGAATTAAGTTATGTTTATGATTCATTTATGAAAGTTTTTGAAACAATTGATGAAAGATTTACAACTTATGATAATTATGTTGAAACTGCTTTATACGAAGAAGCAAGTAACTTATTGCCTTCAATATATAAAGTCTTAGAAGTTTTAACTTCAATGATTAATGTCGTACCTAATTATATTAGTGAAGTTAATGAAATTTTGCCAAACGAGATAAAGGAAATTAAAACTGAATATAATCGTTTATTAAAAGAAAGTTATCCATTATCAAGTTTTAATGTTGAAGAATCAATTTCTAATATTGAATATCGAATTTCTTCAATTCGTGAAAAATTAAAATCCTTGCAAGTAAATACAATTGGAAACGAATTAAATGATATTCATAACGAAATAAATGATATTAAACAATCATTTTTAGATGAAATTGCTTCTAAAGAAGAGTTTGATCAAAAATATGCGATGGTTAATGAAGAGTTTTTAGAATTAGAAAAAGAATTTATTAAGATTTCTAATAATATGATTCGTTTTAAAAAAATATATATTCTTGATGAAGAGCATTTAAAAGACTTTGATAATTTAAAAACGACTTTAAATGATGTTAGTAAAGATAAAAGAAGATTAGAAATATATGTTCATTCAGTAAGTAAAACTCCATATAAAGTTTTACTTGAGAAAATGAAAGATTTAGATAATGGTAATCAAACTTTAAAAGCAAAAATTAATAGTTATCTGAATTATTTAAAGAGTTTAAAAAGCGATTGTGAAAATGTTCATACTTTAATTGAAACTCAATATTTCAAAGCTAAAGAATACACAAGATCGATTAAAAATCTTGATAATGAATATATTAATTCTGCATATTTAAAAAACTTTGATAAAATATTTGTTTTCTTAGATGATATAGACAACATTTTACAAACTATCCCAATAGATGTTAAAAAAATGAACCAAATTGTTACAGGCTTATCAACTTTTACAAATTCTTTTTATCAAAATTTAGAGGATTTATTAGCTAATGAGTTTAATGCTAGGAAACTTATTTTAATAGCTAATAAAGATCGTGCTAAATATAGTGATGTTAATGCTTTATTAACACAAGCTGAACAATTATATTTTGGTGGAGACTTTAAAAAATCAACTGAATTAGCTCTTGAAGCTATTAACAAAGTATCTTTGAAAGATGGAGTAAAATCTTAATGATATATTTTGATAATGCAAGTACAACTAAAGTTAATAAATTAGCTTTAGATGATTATTTTAATAAGGCTTTAAATTTTTATGCAAATCCGAATTCGATTCATCATTTAGGTATGGAAGTGAGCAATTTAATTTTTAAGGAAAAAGAAAAAGTTCTTAAAATCTTAAACTTAAATCCAAAAGAATATGATGTTATTTATACAAGTAGTGCTACGGAAAGTAATAATTTAGCATTAGTTGGTTATGCTTTAGCTAATATTAATAGAGGAAAACATATTATTACTTCAAAAGTAGAACATGCTAGTGTTTTAGAACCCCTAAAGGTTTTAGAAAAGAAGTATGGTTTCAAAATTAGCTATGTCAAAATAAACGAAGATGGTTCTATCGATTTAGAAGATTTTAATAAATTAATTACTAAAGATACAATTTTAGTATCTTTAATGAAAGTTAATAATGAAGTTGGTATTAATTTTGATTTAAACAAAATTAAAGAAATTGTTTCTAAATATCCTAAATGTGTTTTACATAGTGACTTAGCTCAGGCTTATGGTAAAGTAGATTTAAATTGTTCATTATTCGATATGATGACAATTTCATCTCATAAAATTAATGGTTTAAAAAGTATTGCAGTTTTAATCAAAAAGAAAAAAATTAAACTTGATCCGATAATATATGGTGGCGGACAACAATTTAATTTAAGAAGTGGGACAGAAGACTATCCTTTAATTAGTTCTTTCACAGTTGCTTTAAATGAATATCAAAGAAATTTTAAAGAAAACCTTGCAAAAGTCCATTTAATTTTTGATTTTTTAGTTAATGAACTTAGCAAAATTAATCAAATCAAATTACATCTTTATCCAAATCAATGTGAATATATATTAAATTTTTCTTTAGAAGATAAAAAAGCTAGTGTAATAGTTGAAGCTCTTTCTTTACATGAAATTTATGTTAGTAGTGTTAGTGCTTGTTCATCAAAAAAAGAAGAACCAAGTTATGTTTTACTTGCTTTAAATAAATCTTTAAAGGAAGCAAATAATTCGATAAGGTTATCATTTAGCAAAGATAATACTATTGAGGAATGTCAAATTTTTATAAATGTATTAAAAGATATATTAAATAATGTACGAGGTTGATTATGATTTATAACACAATTATTATTCGCTTTGGTGAATTAACAACTAAAGGTAAAAATCGTAAAGATTTTATTAACAAATTAGCTACTAGTATAGATAAAGCTTTATTTGAATATAAAGGAACATATTCTTTAGATGTTCGTCATGATCATATTTATATTAATATATTAGATTATGATAAATTTAGTTATGAACCTTTAAAAGAAGTTAGTGGCATTAATTCTTTTTCATTAGCTTTAAAAAGAGAAATTTTTGACTTAGATGAAATAATCGAAGAAGCTTATAACATTATATTAAATGAAGATGGCAAAACCTTTAAAATTACCACACGTCGAATCGATAAATCATTTCCTTATATTAGTGACGAAATTAATCGTGCAGTGGCAAGTAAAATTTTAAAAAATAGTACTTTAAGTGTAGATGTTCATCAACCTGATATTTTGCTTTCTATTGAAATTAGAAATGATGGAATTTATTTTTTCACTACAACCATAAAAGCTTTAGGAGGAATGCCTTCAAGAAGTGCTGGTAGAGTTTTAATGATGTTAAGCGGAGGAATTGACTCTCCTGTTGCAACATATTTATTGATGAAAAGAGGAATAGAAGTAACTTGTATTCATTTTGCTTCACCACCATATACTAATAGCGGAGTTATTATTAAACTTGAAGATTTATTAAAAAAATTAAATATATATCAATCGAAAATAAATTTATATATAGTCCCATTTACTAAAATACAAGAAAAAATATACGAAATATCTTTTGAAGGGTATCCAATCACAATAATGCGCCGAATGATGTACCGATTAGCAAATAAGTTGGCAAATAAGTTACATATTTTAGCATTAGCTAATGGTGAATCAATTGGACAAGTAGCTTCGCAAACTATTGAGTCATTAAACGTAATTAATGAGGTAACTAATTTACCAGTTTTAAGACCATTATGCACATATGATAAATTAGATATTATTGATCTTTCTAAAAAAATAGATTGTTATGATATCTCAATTCGTCCTTATGAAGACTGTTGTACAATTTTTGCTCCAGTAAAACCTAAGACTAAACCTAAATTAAAAGAATGTGAAATTATCGAATCTAAATTTGATTTTGAACCATTACTTGACGAAGCAATTGCTAATGTTGAATTAAAAGTAATTAAATAAAAAAATTCTTGCAAAACTGCAAGAATTTTTAAATTTAAGATTAATAGTTTATTTAGCTGTTTTAGCAATTTTAACTAAATCTTTAAAACCAGCCTCATCATGGATAGCGATTTCACTTAACATTTTTCTATTAATTTCAATCTTATTAGCTTTTAATCCATGCATGAATTTTGAATAGGATATATCGTTCATTCTGCAAGCAGCATTGATACGTTTAATCCATAATTTTCTATAATCTCTTTTAAGGTTTCTACGATCAACATAACTATAAGCATGAGAACGCATAACTTGTTCTTTAGCTGTTTTAAACAATAAATGTTTGCTGCCGAAGTAACCTTTAGCTTGTTTTAAAATTTTCTTTCTTCTTAAATGTGTTACATTTCCACCTTTTACTCTCATAGTTACTTCCTCCTATTGTTGAATGAGATACTTAACTCTCTTTAAATCTGACTTGCTAACACTAGCTTGTTTTCTTAAGTGTCTCTTTTGCTTTGTTGTTTTGTGTGGAGCTAAGTGTGAAACATATGCGTGATGTCTAACAACTTTGCCACTACCAGTTACTTTAATTCTTTTAGTTAAAGCTTTTTTACTTTTCATTTTTGGCATAAATTTTCCTCTCTTTCTACTTTTTAATTTTACTTGCAAGTACACAAGTTAACCATTTACCGTCTAAGCTTGGTGCTTTTTCGATAACGGAATATTCTTTTACGTAGTCTATAAATTTATTGAGGACATCTTCACCAACTTCAACGTGAGATAATTGACGTCCTCTAAATCTAACGCCAACCTTAATTTTATTTCCATCATTTAGGAAGCGAATAGCTGCCTTTACCTTTGTTTGAATATCATGTTCACCAATAGTAGGAGTTAGTTGAATTTCTTTTATTTCAATTATCTTTTGATTCTTTTTAGCTTCTTTAGCTTTCTTTTGAGATTCAAAACGATATTTTCCATAATTGATTATTTTACAAACTGGTGGATTTGCATTTGGAGCAACGCATAATAAGTCAAGTTCATATTCTTCAGCTTTATTTAAAGCGTTGAATCTAGACATTTTTCCAAGTGACTCACCATCTGGTCCAATAACTAATACCTCTTTAAAGTGAATCTTTTCATTAACGAGATCGCCACTAAATTTATCATTTTTTGGTCGATTTTGGTTTTTGCTATTCTGCATTTGATTTTGATAGTTTGCTATACTTTTTTCCTCCCTAAACTATATAAATAAAAAACAGACGTTAGATAGTTAACGCCTGTTAAAATACAAAGTATATTTTGTAGCAATTTACCAATTAACTTAGTTAATCTGGTGAGAAGCAGGCGCTCTTCTTTCTACGTACGCTATTAAAATATCATAACTAATAATAAAAAGCAAATTTATTTTAAGATTTATAAAAGAAAATTAATTTTTTGAAATCTAAAAACAAATCGTGATGTGGCTTTTATTAAAAATGAACTTAGAAATCTACTTAAAAAGAATATCGATAGAAGTAGATATTTTTATAAATATAATTAATTAATGTCTAAAAAAGCCTTTAATTTCTTAAAAAAACCTTTTAAAATCCAATGATTTTATTAAATTTTATTATTGGATCAAAACAAGTAAAACTTTAATATTGTCTAAAAAATCAAGGAAAATATTGTTTAGAGATCAATTTTTTATCTATTTTAGAATATTTTTGAATCATTTTTTGTAAAAAACTTAAGGATAAAAACTAACAAATTATTTAAAAAACATTGCAAAACTCAAATATTATTTATCATATACATTTACAAGTTAAATAAAGATTTTTATTTTTTATTGATTTATTGTATACTATGTGCAGGAAATTGAGTGATGGAGTTTTTAAATTTTTTTAAAAGTTTACTTTTTAATGAAGAAATGAAAAACATTCTTCCACTAGTTGTCAGCCTAGCTTGTTTTTGCGTTGTTAGAAACTTTTTCATTATTTTTATTGATAAAAAAAGAGTCAATGACATCTTAATTAACGCTCTTTCACTTACTATTACCGGATTAGCTTATTTTGCATTCATTAAAATTGTTGGTTTAGCAAGATTCACATATATCTTTGATTCTGTTCCATTTATTTTATATTGTTTTGGTGTCGTTTTATCTACTATAAGAGATTTGACATTTGTCTTATATCTTTTTGTGTCATCAAACTTCTTAAAAGTTTCTGTTTTTAACTTGCTTGATAATTGTGCATTAGTTATTTTCTACGATGCAATTAAAATGTTTATTGTTTGGTTTAAAATTAAAATTGAATTTTATATCAAACAAATTTTGTTTACCATTCAAGTAATAATTTATAGGAATACCGAGATTTATAAGTTAAATTGCAGTTTTTCCTGCTAAAAACTGCATATTTTTAATTCGATGAAATAGATTCATTCTTTTTTTGCGTCTTATAATATTGTGAAAATAATTTATCTATTTAATCATGGTGGAAGTATTTTTTATATTCCGCCAAAAATACTTAATAATTAATTTTTTAATAATAAGGGGGAAATTTGTTTATGAGAAAATTAATTTCGGCTAGTAAGAGAAAATGGGTATTAGGAGGAATTTTAGGATTTGCCGCTATTGCCTTAACAACTACTGGCTTTGCAACATGGATTGTTGGCGTTAACGCTATTACACAAAATGGCAATGTTAATGTATCTGTTGATACTGTTAAAAATAATGGTGTCGAGTTAACTTTAAAACTTGAAAGCGATGCTAGTATTGAATTAAAAGAAGCAAATACTAGTGAAGGTCCAGTAGTTACAGTGGAAGGAAATGATACTGCTCCAAATCCTTTACAAATTAGTGTTAGTGAATTTACATTAGAAGTTGGTAAACAATTTTTAGATAAAAATACAATTACTGGTGTTGAATTCTTTTTAAAAGAAACAACTGATAAAGAAACAGAAGATATACAAGATAATGCAAAAAATAAAGTAACAGATAATAAGTTAGGTGGTAAACGTAGTGGTACAAGTTGGCACTATTTAAATGCTCCAGCAAAAGTTAAATTTGATAATTCTAATATTATTGGTGGAGACGTAGACGGAGCTCAAACAAATTATACATATTCAATTAGTGCAACTACATTAGATTTTACTTGGGGAGATTTCTTTGGTGAAGAAAGTCCAGCAAGTTTTTATAACACGAAATTTGCTTCAGGAGCAACTAAAGAAGATGTTGACAATATTGTTGCTGAATTAGAAGCAATGAGAACTGCTTTAAATGAAAAAACTTTAGTTTTAACCGCTAAACTTGCTTTCACAGCTAATAGCGTAGGCGCTTAATATTTTAAGGAGTTACTTGTATGTTAAAAAAATATAAAAAAATTCCATTAATTCTTACTGGTTTAGCAGGTATAGCTTTACTTACAACAGGTTTTTCTGCCTGGGTTATTCAAGGCACAACACCTGCAACTAATAATGAAATGGTTAATATTACTGTTGGGGAAGTTGAAGATAACCGTATTAAAGCTGAAATTCTTAGTGATGGTACACTTGATAAGACAGTTAAATTTGATTCAAATAAACAAGGTGGTACTAAGATAGTTGGTGATGGAGCAAATGAAGATATGAAGTTTGGAGCTACTGTTAGTATTTCTTTAGCTAATCCTGGCGAAAAACCAACTACTGATCCAGATATTGAAACTATTTTAAAAAATGTAAAATTTGATTTAACAGTTAATACTGAATCTACTGATTATACTGATTATCAAAGTGTAATAACTAATGGTATAAGAGTTCCTGGTATTGATCCTAATAATGAAAATGCTAAAACTTATACATTAAGTCCTAGTGGTGCTAGTTGGGAAACAAATAGTGGTACCCCATCTTATTGGAAAAAAGATAATAGCGACCAAACTTCGTATTTAAGATGTTCATATGATGTTACTTTAGATAAGGATAACAACAAAATCACTATTGAATTTGAATATGGTTTTGGTTGGGGAAGTGCTTTTGAATATGTAAATCCTTGCGATGCAGAGTTTAGTAATGATGAAAATGGTACTAATTTAAATGCTGCATTATCAGAATTACAAAATTTATCTGAAATAAATGGAGCTACAGATTTATTTAAATTAACTGTTACCCCATCAACTGCATCAAGTAATTAGTTATTTATTCATAGTGCGCTAAAAATTAGCGCACTATCATAGTTATGTCAAGTTTTGAAATTTTATCACTAGTTGTTACCTTTGTTTGTTTATTTTCTTTTTGTGTTGTATTTACTGTTTTGTTTAGAAATTATAACTTAAATGCGATTAAAGATGTTAAAGAAGGAAAAGAAGATATTGAATTAATTGATGGAGTACTTCTAGAAGAAGAAAAAAAGAAAAATAAAAAATCAAGGACTTTAAAAATAATAGGAAGAATAGTTTATTATTCTTTATATAGTTTTGTATTTTTATTCTTTATCTTTAGCTTAACTAGTAGAATAATGGATAATTCCTTAATATTTGGAAATTCAGGATTTGTAGTTATTGCTAGTAGTAGTATGGAAACTATAAATAAAGATAATACTTATATTGAAAAAAATAACTTAGATGATCAAATAGATATTTATGACATAATTGGAATAAGTAAATATAACAATGTAAACGATGTTAAACTTTATGATATTATTGCCTTTAAGGCAAATGATGGAAGAACTATCGTTCATAGAATTATCGATATAGATTATATCGATAATGATATCCAAGTTGTTACTAGAGGTGATGCTAATGCTAATAGTGATAATAACTCTTTATATGATACATATTTAACTTATGAAGATATTATTGGATATTATAATCATTCTAAGGTTCCTTTAATTGGTAGTTTTGTTATATTTTTACAATCAAATAGCGGAATTATTACTATAGTTTCGATTGGATATTGTGTATTCATGTTTGATTTTTATCGAAATAAACTTGAAAAAGCAATTCTTGAAAGAACAAACCTTTTAATTGAATTAATTGGATATGATGGAAAAGATAATGAGATAAGTAATTACTTTTCTCAAGAGTTAGTATATAAAGGTTATAAATATGTTTTTAATGAAGGCAACTTCATTAAAAAAGAAGAACTTAATGACTTAGAAGTCATTAATGAATCTAATAATAAAATGTATACGAAAATATCTACTTCTAATAAAGAAGATGATAATAAAGTATATGTAAAAGATATTGAAATTGATGAAGTTAAAGATTTAAACACTTCAAAAGAAAATTCTAAAAGATCTTTAACTGAATTTATTAAAGAACTTTCAGATAATAAAAAGAATTAAATTATTTATTATGAAGATATTAAATAAAATCTTCATTAAATAAAAGAAATAGATTTTATCTATTATCTTCAATTAATAAAGGAGTATTTTATGAAAACACATTTTAGTAGAAAGAATTTAATTTTTCTAGCATTATGTTATTTTTATTTCTTAATTGTCGTATTTTGTGCAGTATGTGTTGATGCTAATTTCCCTGTTATGAAAGCAAATAATCCTATTTTTAGTTTAGGACTTGCAATGGGATTCCCTAAAATTCATGGAAGTGTACCTTGTTGGATATTATTTGCTTGTTTATCAATTTATTTTATTTTGTTAATTACATCAATTCTTTATGAAGCTAGACTTGCAATTTATTATGAAGAAAAGCCTACTTCTAAAAAATGGTTAACAATATATGGTATTACCTTTTTAATTTGTACTGTCTTAGGATTTGGGATTGGCCTTGTTGCTCAATATCCTTATGATTTAGAAATAATTAAAAATAGTTTCTTATTTGTCATTGAAGCTTTTGTTACTGGACTAGTTATATATGTAGTATTTTTAAGTTTAATTGGAGCTGCTTTAATCTTATATGTTAACTTTAAAAATATTGATAAACCATTTAGATTTTTTGATAATCGTGGAAGTCTTGAAAAAGAAGATGATCGTAAAAACGAATTATATGAACAAGAAAAAGAACAAGGTAAGCTTAGCGAAGCTTTTGGTGAAGAAAGACGTAAAGCTCAACCTAGTTTTGTAGGTGGAGGAAATACCGGTACAAACCAAGATAATGTTCCAACTTTAAGTGGAGGAGAAAATTTAGGTTTAATTAAAGAAAGTGTTTTTCCTGGTTTAAGTGAAATTGATACTATTAATGAAATTAGTGATGCAATTAATTTTGATGATAATGTACCTTTAAATGAACTTGCTAATAAATTTAGAAACTATTTAGCTAAAAAAGAAAATTTATATTTTGATTTACACACAATTAGATGTTTCTTAGCCGGTTTAGCAACTACTAGACTTATTATATTAGAAGGTTTAAGTGGAACTGGTAAATCTTCAATTGCTAGATATTTTAGTGATTTTATTGGTGAAGCAAGCTTTTTTGCTCCAGTTCAAACAACTTGGAGAGACCGTACATCGATTTTAGGTTTCTTTAATGATTTTAGTAAAACTTATACTGAAACTGAATTTTTAAAACGTTTATATGAATATTCTTATAAAGAAAGACAATTTAACATAATGGTCTTAGATGAAATGAATATTTCCCGTATTGAATATTATTTTGCTGATTTCTTAAGTGTTCTTGAATATCCTAAAGAAGAATGGAAGCTTAAAATTATGCAACTTCCATTTGGTTTTGTTCCACCAAAACATTTAGAAAATGGTATTTTAAGAATTCCTAATAATACATTCTTTATTGGAACAGCAAATAAAGATGATAGTACATATACTATTACTGATAAAGTTTATGATAGAGCTATTACTATTAACTTTGATACTTTAAATGAAAAATTTGAAGTTAAAGAAGAAGTTGAAGAACTTCATTTATCATTTGATTTTATAGAATCTTTATTTAATGAAGCTAAAAATAATATTAAATTTAATTTAAACGAAGAAGATCTTGAAAGATTTAAAGTTTTAACTGACTTTACTTATGAAGTGTTTGATTTAACATTTGGTAATAGAATTTATAATCAAATTTTAAATTTCACACCAGTTTATGTTGGACTTGGAGGAACTAAAGAAGAAGCTCTTGACTTTATGTTTAGTAGAAAAGTTGTTTCTAAACTTGAAGGACGTTATGAAGATTATGTTAAAAAAGGTTTAGAGAATTTATTAAGTTTAGTTAAAAAAACTTATGGAAATTCTTTTAAAGATACAGAACATATTATTAATAAGTTACTTAAGAGATTTTAAGTTTTAGTTTATGGAAAAGTTTAGTTTTTTAGTTGATTTTAATGAACAATTACTTAAAAAGTATAGAAAAAATAAATCTAAACCTCTTTTAGTGTCTAATTTATTAAGTTCTCCTAACGAACTTAAACTTTCTCCTACTAATTTTGATACTTTAAAAGATTTTATTAATCAACTTAATGAAATTTTAGATACTTTTAGCGCAATCTTTAATAAACCATTTGTTTTAACTACAACTAATGAAGTTATTTTAAGAAGCGAATTAGTGAGCGATTTATCACCTGATGATTTTAAAAAGACAACTTTAGATAGCAGTTTATGGAAACAAAAACGTAATGGAAAATTTGTTCCTGAGCTTGTTTATAATAAAGAATTTAACGATACAATTAACAATTATGAAAATAGATTTATAATTTATGTATTTAGTAAAATTATAGATTTATTAAATAATTTTAAAGAATTAAGTATTAATTATACTAATAGTTTACGTTCTTATTATGGAACTACTGAAGCAAGTTTATCAAAGTTATCTTTATATTCAAATTTAATTAAGTCGAAAGAAGAAGTAGCTAAATATATTTTTTTAAGCGGAGTAAATAATGAAAATTACGAAACTTTAACTTTAATTCATAATAAGGTTAAACATCTTAAACTTCATAAATTTTACCGTCTACTTAAAAATACTACATTTACTTTGCCTTTAAATTTAACTAATACTATTCTTCATGATATTAGATATAACCGTGTATATCGTTTTTATAAAGAAAACTTATTTTTAAATGAAGTTTCAGCTAATTATGATGATTTATTTTTTAATTACACTTTAATTCGCTTATTAAATTATTTATTAAATAATAAGAAAATAAGTGAATTAAATATTCCTTTAATTAAATTTAATAAGTTAAAATTAATTAAATTTGATGAAGATCAAAGTTTAACTTTTAAACTTAATAAATTTAGTTATAAATTAAGCTTAGATTTAAATAATTTAAGTTTTATACTTGAAACAACCTTTAATAAAATAGTTATGACTTCTTTAATTAAAGTTAGTTATAACTATAAAGATAGCGATTATGAGAATAATGCTAATTATTTTTCTAAATTTGATAATTATTTAGTAATTTCTAATTCTAATTTATCTTCTAATTTTAATAATATTTTTGAATTAAGCTATGAAAAAATGATATTTAGTGATTTAGGATTTGAAAATATTTTATTAAGTACAGAAATTATTTTACCTTTAAGTAGTAATACTTTAATTAAATGTCCTTATTGTGGAGAAACTAACTTAGTTAGTAATTTAAATAATTATCATTGTTTACATTGTAATAACGAATTTTTAACTTTAAATATTAATCATAAGATTCATGTTTGGTTAAAGAGTTTATATCGAGGTAAGTAAGATGGATAAGACTAATGAAACTAAAAAAATAGTACAAGAAAATGAACCTCAATATGCTCTTGAAGTAAATGAAGTTTATAAATCTTATGGAAAAAAAGAAGTTTTAAAAGGAATTTCTTTTAAAGTAAATAAAGGTGAGATTTATGGCTATATTGGTAAAAATGGTGTTGGTAAATCAACTTTAATTGATAGTATTGTTGGTTTAAAGGACTTTAATGACGGAGATATTTTAATTTTAGGTAAATCAATTAAAACTGAACCTAAAGAAGCTAAAAAATTATTTGGTTATGTTAGTAGTGAACCTAATGCCTATCCTTCAATGACTGGTTATGAATTTTTAGAATTTATTGCTAGTAGTTATGATATGGTTCAAGAATCTTATGATGCTAATTTAGAGTTTCTAATTGAAAAATTTAATTTACCTCCAGAAGATTTATCTCGTAGAATTAATGAATATTCACATGGTATGCAACAAAAATTATGTTTAATGGCTAGTTTAATTCATAATCCTAAAGTCTGGATTTTAGATGAACCAACTGTTGGACTTGATATTATGGTTTATGAAGTACTTGTTAAACTTTTACGTGAGTTTGCAAAAAACGGTAATACAGTTTTTGTTACATCTCATAATATCGATTTAGTTAGTGCAATTTGTGATAAAGTTGCAATTGTTAATGATGGAAAAATTGTAAGTGAAATCGATTTTAGAATCGAACCATTTAAACGTAAAGATCTTAAACGCATTTTCTTTAGAGTATATGGAGAAAATTTATGATAGTAGAGTTACTTCATAAAGAATATAAAGAAAATTTTATTAATAATATTAAGAAAGCTAGTAATCTTAAGACATTTTTTAGTCTTTTAATTAAGTTAATTTTTATTAGTTTGTTTATTGCTTTAGAAGTTTATATTTATTTTGCTTTAGATAAAAAATTAATCTTATTTAGTGAATATGGTTCGCTTGATTTTTTAATTTTATTTTTAGTTATTTTATTAATTGGAAGTGTCTTTACTAGTTTAAATAAAGTAAGAAATGTATTTTATAAAAGAACAGATAGTGAAGTTTTACTTCATTTACCAGTTAATAATGAAGAAATTATTTTTAGTAAAATAATTTTTACTTATTTATATAGTGTACTAATTAATTTTGTTATTAGTGTCCCATTACTTTTTAGTTATGGAGTTAGTAGAGGAATTGAAGATAATATATATCCAGCTTTTTATGTATTAAGTATTTTATATCCTTTATTAATTTCTATATTTAGTAGTGGACTTACTTTAATTTTATTACCTTTATATAATAAAATTTATAATTTCTTAAAAAATAAGGCACTTTTGCAAGTTATTTTAGGAAGTTTATTAGTTATTTGTTTATGTTTTATTTATCAATATGTATTAGATTTATTTATTAATTTAATTAATGATTCAAAAGTTGATTCGATTGTAAGTATGGATTTTATTAATAATCTTCATAATGTTACTCCATATTTATTTCCAGTTTCAGGACTAGTAAATGTAGCAATTAATAGAATAAATGCTTTTAATCATTTAGCTATAGCTTTAGGAATATCTTTAGGAATTATTTTAATTGGTTTTATAATTTCTAGTCTAAGTTATACTAAATTTTTAAAAAATGAAATTTCATCTAATAAAAAAATTGAACCTAAAAAAACTACTAAGTTAAATAGTTTAACAAAAACCTTACTTAAAAAAGAATTTATTTTAATTTTTAGAAATAGTAATTATGTATTTAGTTATACAAGTTTATTAATAATGCAGCCATTTTTAGCTTTTGTTGTAATTTCTAGTTTAAATGGAATTTTATATGAAAATATGGAGATGTTATTAATATACTTCCCTGAATTAATTAATGGTTTAAATATTTTACTTTTATTATTATTTAGTTCGATTATTTCAAGTGCTTCACTTGATAGTTATAGCCGAGAAGATAAAAATTTAATGATTGTTAAATATTTACCAATTAGTCCTTTAAAACAAAGCTATATTAAATTAATTATGCCTTTAATATTTTCAAGTGCCTCCTTATTAATTACTAATTTAATTTTAATTAGTTTTAAAGAAATTAGTTTAAATGCTTTTTTAGTAGCAACTATTTTAGGATTATTATTACAAGTTAGTTTAGTATTTAATGGACTTTATATTGATCTAATTAAATTAAATAGCGATTTAAAAGGTAATATTAGCTTTTTATCTACATTAATTAGTGTAGTTTTACCTTTAGTTATATTTTTAATTCATTTTATTATGAGTTATTTCCGTTTAAGTAGTACTTTAATTTATATAATTGAAGTTATTTTGATGTTAAGCATTACTATAATTTCAATTGTTCCGTTTAAAAAGATGGTTAATAAGTACTTTATTAAGATGAGGATTAATTAAATGAATAAGAAGACATTAATTATGATTTTAATAGTCCCATTTATTATTGCATTACTTGGGTTTACTAATGTAATTATTATTAAAAACTTCGTTGAAGTTGATATTTCTGGTATTGAATGGAATTATAATGATAACGAAGGTTTTAAAGTTCGAGATGAAGGCTATCTTCTTGAAGCTAAAGGAATTGTTCCTGAAGGCTTAACTTTAAGTGAAGGTAATGAATTAATTTGGTATATAAATGAAGAAAGTGATGTTGCAAGTATTAGTAAAGTTAATGATAATTACTATTTAAATGCTTTAAAAGAAGGAAATGTTAATGTTACTTGTAGTAACTTTAAAAAGACAACTTCAAGAACATTTAATGCAGTAATTTATGAAAATGGAGCAATTATTATTAATCCTCTTCCAAGTGGAAGTGGATTAAGTGTTACTTCTTCAAGATATTATGGGGAATATGATATAAGTTATGATGAAAAACTTTTAAATGAAGAAAGTTTAGTTAAATCTAGAAGTGAAATTAAATTTAATATAACTGAATATGGAGATAATGAACCGTCTTCATATCAACTAATTACTAATACTAGTAATATTGAAGTTAATTTAAATAATAATGAATTAGTAGTTAATACTTTAGGAAGTGGAGAAGCTAGTTTTTCAATTAGAAGTAATGCAAATCAAATATTAACTTCGACCTATAATTTAAATATTGTTAGTGAAGGAATTAATGTTTATAACTACCTTGATTTATTAATGTGTACTAATAAATCAACTAATGGAGAAATTGTTTGTTTACAAACTTCTTTAGATAGTTATGAAAATACATTTAATAGTGATGGAAGTTATAAGCAAAATAATGTTAGGTTATTTGGAAATGAAAATGGACTTAATTTTAAAGATGAAGTTTATACATTTAAATCAACTTATAATACTAATTATATTAAGCAACTTTATGGGGAAAATAGTGAATATTTAAATATAATTAGTGGAATTCATGTACAAAAAGATTTTTATGGGAACGGATTTAAAATAAACGGCAAAGAATTAACTTATCCAAATCATGGAAAAATTAATAATTATACAGGTAAACTCGAGCCTGGAGAAGAAGATTTATTTAAAGGTCCTTTAACTTTTGTTTCAATTGGTGAATTTAAAGCTCCAATTATAAAAGCTTTTGGTCAAGATAATTCTTTAATGTATGTAGAAGGAAATAATATTACTATTAATGATTTAGTAATAGAAAATACTGATAAATTTAATAATACTAGTGGAAGTGAAACTAGTAGTAATAATATGTATAACCTAGAATATACTGGAACAACAATTGATGTTTTAGGAAGTAATATTACTATTAAAAATAGTGAATTAAGAAATAGTAGAACTGCTTTAAGAGTTTATAGTAGTCCTAACTTTACACTTGATAATTCTTTACTTTCTACTTCAAGAGAATTTTTAATGAAAATTGGGAATAATGAATATAATGAAATAGATTTAAATAAAAGAGTATTATTTGAAGGATTAAATAAAGTTTATAATGGGTATTTAGGTGAATTTTTAACTAATCATTTAAATTCAAATCGACCAAGTTATGAATTAAGTGCAGATGAACTAGTCAGTAATATTTTAACTAGTGAAGTAGGAGTTAGTAATGAAGATTATAATACTTTAATTAAATTGCAAGATTCCCTTGATAATGATTTTATAGATGAATTAAATAATATAATTTATGGTCAAGAAATTAATGTTATTGATACTTATTTTTATCGAAGCGGAATATATAGTATAGCTTTTGATACTTATTTTAATGGATGTTTCTTATATAATGGTATACCTAGTTTTATTATTGATACATTTGATCAAATTATGCCAAATGTATTAACTGCACCTAATAATATAAGTGGAACTATGAAACCAAGTTTACTTAATTTAAAAGGTGATACCAGATTTTATGATTGGAAAGATATTGGAACAATCGATGCAAGTTGTTTAATTGAAGAACGTCTTGGTGAATTTATTGGTAGTATTCCTGATATTGGAGATTTAGTTGGTGATTTAACTTCTATTAGTATTGATAGTTATTTCCCAATGAAATCTTTACTTAAAAATGAAGCTAACGATCATAATTATATTTATGAAAGTAATGATAAATCATACTTAAATACTCCAATTGCTTATTATGGAGGAGGAAGTAATTTAAGTAAGGTTAATTTTGAAAGCGTTACTAATTTAGATTTAGGAGAAGTTTTAGAAGTCGATATTTTAAGTAATGCTTTATATAATGATAGTTTTGATAACATTTTTGCTAGTGTTCTAGCAAAATGTGTTCCATTAGCTGCTGGATTTAATAATTTTAAATTTTATACTAATGGAAGTTATACTGGTACTCCATACTTATTTAATGAGGTACCTTCTAAAGATGATTTTAAATTAAGAGCATAAGGAGAATAGTTATGAAAAAATTTAATCTATTAATGTTAATTGGAACTTTAACTTTTGGAGGATTAGCAAGTTCATGTTCATTTTTTGGAAATGATCCTTATAGTATTGAAGATGTTAATTCTATTTTAAATGAAGATGGAACAACTACTGTAACAATTAGTTTTACTGAAGGAGCTGGTATACCAGATTATGTATTTACTCTTCCTAAAGGACAAGATGGGAAAGGAATTAAAAATGTAGTTGCAACTCCTAATGAAGATAATACTTTAATGAACGTTGTAATTACGTTTACTGATGATACTACTTATAATTTTTCTTTACCAATTGTTAAAGGTGAAGATGGAGTAGGAATCGAAGCTATTACTGATAGAGTTAATGAAGAAACAGGAGAAAAAGAAATTGTAATTTCTTATACTGATCCAAGTAAAGAACCTACTATTATTACTCTTCCTAAAGGAGAAGAAGGTAGAGGTATTGTTTCAATTGTTTATAATCAAGATCCAGTTACCTTAGAATTAACTTTAACTATTACTTATAGTGATGAAACAACAACTATTATTCCTATACCTAGACCAAATGGAGTTAGTAGAGTTGAAGCTAGTGTTGATCCATTAAGCGGAAATACTATTTTAATTTTTTATTTAACTGATGGGACAATGCTTGATCCAGTAGTAATTGGAAGAAGTACATCTTGGTATCAAGGTAGTGAACCACCTTCAAGTGATTTAGGATATAATGGAGATTTTTATTTTAATACTGATGCTTTAATTATTTATACAAAAGAAAATAACATGTGGAAAATAGTTATTAACTTTAAAGATAGCATGGAACAAGAAACATATACGGTTAATTTTAGTTTAAATGCTGGAGATGACTTAACTGCTAGTTTTAATGGATATGAATCAAGTTATGAAATAGCAGCAGGGAAAAACTTTTATTATGAAAATATAAGTGTACCAACTCCTATTAGAAGTAATTATCGTTTTGGAGGATGGTATACAGAAGCTGTGTATAATATTAATTTAGGTAACTTTACTAATTTTACAAATGTATATCGTGATATGACTTTATTTGCTTATTGGATAAGCGAATAAAGTATTAATATATTAAATGTTAATATATTAATATATAATTAATAAGAAAGGTAAGTAGATGAAGAAAGTTAAACATTTAGGAGTATTAGTTATATTAGGTGCTTTATCTTTAAGTGGGATAGCTTTTTCATCATGGGTATCAACTGAAGGTAATAAGTTATCATTTAATGTAGAAACTAGTGTTGGTAATTTAAATAATTTAAGTAATATTTTTGAAGTAAGTAGTTTTAAAACCTTTGAATATAACTCTGAAGGATTTATTAATGAAGATAAACCTAACGAAGTTAGTTTATCAAGAGCTGTTATTAATACGGTTATTAAATATAATGTTAAAAATGCTAAGGCTACTTATAAAAACTTAAATGATTTAACTTTATATTTAAATTATTCTCATTTATATAATGAAAACGTTACTTCTAATGAAGTAAATAACAACCTTTATTTAAATGCAAATAATTCATTTACTTACTTAAATAAAGTAAATTTGTATTTTAGCGGAAATAATAATTTTGTTGGCTTAAGTCCAACTATTGTATTTAATCATACATATAAGTCAAATAGTAACAATGGTTGCAGTATTTTAATAAACGAATTAAATAATAGTTATTTAATTTATGATATATGTTATTTAAAAGTAGAACAAATATTCAATGTTCCTTTTAATTTTAATAGCGAACAAAATAGTATAATTAAAAACTTAAGTAATAGTAGTTTTACTTTATCTTTAGATTTAAAGGAGGACATTAATTAATGAAATTTAGAAAACATTTCTTATTTTATTTAATTTTATTATTAATTAGTGTACTTCCTTTAGGTTTTGCTAGTTTTAATGTTTCAAGCGGAGAAACTTATACTTCAAATCCTATAAATAATACTTCAATGACAGTTGTTGCGTATAATTCTAATACTTCTAAACAATATACAACAATTGAAATGGCTTTAAAAGAAGCTAGTAGTGGAGATACTATCTATGTTGTTCCTAATAAAAATGGAGTAAGTATTAATAATAACTGTGAAATTAAAGAAGGTGTTACTTTAAATTTGCCTTATCAAATAACTTATAGTAGTGGAGTTTATTCTAACCCAGTTTCATTTGCTTCAACTCATGGAAGCGCAACTAGTTTAGTTTATAATAATTTGCAAGCTAGAAAGTCTTTATTAATTATTGAAGAAGGAGTTACTTTAACTAATAATGGTTCACTTTATGTGGGCGGAATTCAAACTGGTGGTCAAGGAGGAGCTGATTATAGCGGTTCTACTCAAACTAGTTTTAGTGAAATTAAAGTTAGTAAAAATGCCTCGCTTATTTCTAATGGTGAAATTACTTGTTATGGATATATAAGTGGAGAAACTGAAGTTGATAGTTCTAATGGACAAATTAAATCTTTAAGTAATATTATTTTAAATTCTTCATCAAGTATAACTTTACCTTTTATTGTTGTTGAACATAGAGGCGGAAGTGTTTTTATGGGGATGGCTGCTTCAAGCAATAGCGAAATGTTTAGTATAATTATGAAATTAATCGCTAGCGGTAGTACTGAAGCGAATTTACAAACTTCACCTTTTAACCGTTTCTTTTTACATAATTTAATTGATATTAATTATACAATATATTCAGGAGCTAAAGTATATGCTCGAGCTGATTTATATGCTGATAATCAAAATAATGCTGCTACAGTAAATTTAGTAGGATTAAATGATAATTCATTTTTTATTTCTTTAACTGATACTAGGAGCGTTGTTAAAGGATGGTTAAATTCTGAAACTAATAAAAATTCTATTAATTTTTATGGTAATTTTAAACTTAATAATTTAACTTTATCTCTTTTTGTCAGTAAAGCTAACGGGCAAGTAGAAGGATATATTAATATGTCTACTTCTCAAGTGCATTTCCCAATTTCGCACTACTTTGATATTAGTTTAAATAATTTTCTTGATGGCAGTAGTTCAACTGTCGATTTAACTGCTCAAAAATTAAAATTTTTACCAGGTTCAAATATTATTATTAATAAAGGTGTAAATGTAAATGCAAATTCTATAGCCGTATATAAAAATGAGCTATTTTATCCTAATGGTAAATATTATGTAACAGGGTCAGTTGGAAATAGTTTAGCATATCCCAATACAACTGATGCTAATTTTATTTTAAATGGTACTTTAAATGTTGATAGCTTTGGCGGTTTAGTAAAAAGAACAAGCATTACTAATCAATCTTTTATAAATATTGCTGTTAATAATACAGTAACTATTAAAGAAATTTATTCGACTCACAAAGAAGTTTTGGACGTGATAATTACTAGTCAAGAGTACGATACAGCTGATTATCTCGATTGTTCATCGATGGCAAATGGACAAATAATTACTGTCTCAGATTCTAAAAATAGTACTTTATATACAAATTCAAATTATAAATGTGCTTTTATTAATAATGAATTTGTTTATTATTTATATACTATTAATTATCAAAATGTATCTAATAATAGTATTAATTTTGATGATTATCAAATACTTAATACTAATAATACATATTTTATTCCAGATGATGCTTCTAGTTTAAAATCATTAACATATCAAAAAATTAATAGTGGAGCTGAAGATATTAACTTCTTAGGATTTTATTTTGATGCAAATTGTACAATTAATGCATCTATTCTTTCTAGTAATATAGTGAATCAATATTTAGAAAATGATACCTTAACAATTTATTGCAAATGGGAAAAAGCAACTAATGGAATTACTGTACTCGTTGAAGATATTAATGGTACAGGAGCTCAATATTCGTTGGAAGAATTTGAAAATACAACTAAAGCCACTATATCTTTACCACCTAATTTTAATAAACCTAATTTAACTAGTGGTACATATGAAGTTGATAACTCGATTAATGTTACAACATATACTTTTAATGGATGGGATATTGAAGGCGGTACATTTAGCGATGGAAGTACCTTTGTTAGTGGAAATCCTTCAACTGTAAATGTAACTGGTAATATTGGTAGTATGATTACTTTAAAGCCTAATATTAGTTCAGTTTTAAAAACATTTAATAGAATAAATATCTCTTTTAAAGCTATATATGTTGGTAATTTTATTGCTAATGCTGAAACAAGTGCCGGAATCAACGCAAATAATATCATTAATGATTCTTCATTAACAGTTAAATCCAATGTTACAATAAATTATGGTGGATCTAATAAGAACGATATAATTTATGCAGAAAAAGGAACTACAATTAAAATAACTTATAGCGGCGAAACAGCTGGAATAGGCAATAGACACAAAGCAGCAGTAAGCATTACATTTAGCGGTTTTACAAACAATGAGGAAATCGAAGCAACTCTATTAAGCGATTCTACTGAAAGAATTACTAACGATACTCTTTGTTCAATAATAATAGATGGAAAGGATTTATCTTAAAATGAAAAAACTAAATTTTAAAAACTTCGGGGGGGGGTTCTTAAAAACTCTTAATTTTTTAAATTTTAGTTTAAAAAATTACTTTTTTAATAAATTTATAATGAAATTAGTAGGAGGTATTATTTAATGCCTTTTATTGATTTTTTTGTTTCACATTATATTTTAATGATTCTTTTATTAGCAGGTAGTCTAATTAATGGTATATGGTTATTTTTAAATCGAAAAGATTTAAAAATGAATATATTTGGAATTATATTATTTTCAATTTTTCATAGTTTGATTGGTGTTATTTTTGTAATGCTATTTGCTTATATTGAAAGTGGATTTGATAGATCAAAGTTTGGAAGTGTTTCAATTTATGGTGGAACATTTTTTATGCCGCTAGTTTATTTTTTATATGCGTTAATTATGAAAATAAAGTTTAGTAGAGCTTTTGATATATTTAGTGTTTCTTTAATTGAAACTTTATTTTTTGCTAGGATAAACTGTATTATTTCAGGATGTTGTGAAGGGATATTAATACCTAATACAAATATAAGAGTACCTACTAGAGAAATTGAACTTTTATATTATTTAATCTTTTTAATTTTAGTTATACCTTACATTTATAAGAATAAATCTAATGGGTATATTTATCCATTATATTTACTAAGCTATGGTGTAGTTAGATTTATTAGTGAATTTTTTAGAGTAGCTAATACTTCTAATATTTTACATAACGGACACATTTCTTCGATTGTAGCAATAATTTTAGGCGTTGCTTTTATTTTATATTTAAAGTTTTTAAGAGGTAAAAAATATGAGGAAGTTAAAAAAGAAGATAGTATCAAATAGATTTATTTTAATTATATTAGCTTTTTTTATGTTTGCTTTAACAGTTGGTGTAGGAGCAATTAATGTTGGATATAGTGCTGAAGTTACCGGTTTAAATGATGAATTAGCTAGTATTATAGAGTTAGATGCGGATAAACAAGGTGTTTGGAGTGCAAATAAAAATACAATAAGCGGAAGTGTTACTACAAAAAAAGAAGAAGGAGGTTGCTTTGACGATGCTACATATACGTCTGATTCTTCCACGTTAACATTAACTTATACTGGAACTGAGGAAGGCTATTTAAGTTTTAATTTCACATTAGTTGCTGGAAAACGTGTAACTCTTGATGAAAGAGAATATACAAGTGATGTCGGCGAGGAAACATCATTTAAAAAATCGATGAATGCAAATAACAATAAACTACTTATAAAACTCGAAAGTCCAGACGATACTGATACTTCATCCTCTATATATATAAATTCATTAGAATTTGAAAAAATTAATTTTAATTTAAATGTTACATTTTTATTAGCAAACGGTGGATCATATTATGTAAATGATGTTTTAATTGAAAATGAAACGAATTTAATTTTTGATGGTAATGAAACATTTAATTTAAGAGCTGTACCTTATGAAGGTTATAAATTTGTTGGGTGGTATTTTAATGATGTTTTATCTTATGAAAATATAGAAATTGATGTTAGCGTAAATTCTAATACACGTATCTATCCTTATTTTATTGACGAAGATTGTGCTGTATTTTCTAATAACGGAAAAGACTTTTATAATTTAAATGATGCTATTTCATCAGCTCAACAATCAACAGATAAAATTATATTATTAAAAGAATCAGGTAGTTTAATCGATAACGCGACATATATATTGACAAGCGGAATAACGCTTTATATCCCAAATGATAGTAGCATAAAAATTTATAATGACGACACATTTATTGAAAACGAAGCAAAAGTAACTCCTTCAATATATAAGGAATTAATTATTTTAGAAAATACTGAATTGATAATTGATTCTGGAGCTACTTTATATGTGGCAGCTAAAGCAAGTTCACAATCATGGGCAGCCATAAGCGGTCCTTATGGAAGAATTAATATTTTAAGTGGAGGAAAGATTACATTAAAAAATAATTCTAAATTATTCTCTTACGGATATATTATTGGAGACGGAATCGTGAATGCTGAAAATGGAAGTGAGGTTCACGAAATATTTCAATTTAGATCGTGGTTTGGAGCAGACGAAAGTTTAGAAATTATGAATGATACTACACATAAAGTTTTTCCAATAAATCAGTATTATGTACAAAATATCGAATGTTATTTACGTATTAATTATAATGTTCAATTAGTCGTTCACACAGGAGTATCAGTAATGAATTTTTGGTTTCACTCAGAAACATCAATGAATTTTTTAGGCAAAGAAGGTATTTTTACACTTCTTAATGAAAATAGTTATCTTTTAAGAAAATATGATTCGCAAAATGATAAAGTAAATTACGATATTTATGGAGAAGTAAACATTTCGCCAATTACTTTAGAATTAAAAGTAGCGGCTAGGCCATTTGTAGTTGAGTCTAAAAATTATGTACTGCCTGTAAACAATAATTTTGTTATAAATGTATTAAATGATTCAACAGTAACTATTTCTCAAGATTTATGTTTGCTTCCAGGTGTCGAATTAAATATAAAATTTGGAGGTACATTAACCTTCATTGAAAACGTCTCTCTTTATGTTTATGATACAGATGTTTGGATTAATAAAAAATATACATCAGCTGGTAACCTTGGTGTAATACAATACGTTTCTACCTTAGGAAAAGCACCAAGTCGAACTATGAATTCAAATTCACCAGATGCAACAATAAATATAAACGGTTTAATTAAAACTAATAATGGTGCTTCAATTTATACGACACTTTCATATGAAAGTGATGGAACAACTGTAAAAGGTGCAGCTAATATTTATTCATCTGAAGGCACTGGAAAAATTATGTATATAAGTGATATTGGTTCCATAACAGAAACTTTTCAATATACTAATAGGAACGGAAGTATGGAGCCAGAATCAATTCCTGTTGCACCTTCGTATTTAAAAAATGGAGACGGTACTTATTTTATTCCTACAGATGAATGTTCGGGTAAAACTGTGTTTTATAATAATGAACCTGGAGTTCAAAAACGGGAACTTCAAGAAAATGAACAAATTGAAAGAAATATTATCTTTAAAGATTCAAATTCAAGTATAGCAAAATCGGTTATCATTTCTTATACCGTAGGTGAAGAATTTACTTTCCCATATGCTTATGATTCGAGATTAAATTTTACTAATCCGAATGGATATTCTTTAAAAAGACGGTATATTTTCAACCTTGGATATTTTTCTCCAGGTGATAAAGTTGTGCTTGGTGATTATACAAATGATATTACAGCTATTGCTATTTGGGGCGGGCGGATTCAAGAAGAAAATAGTTACAAATATATTGATTATAATAGTGGTAATTATTTAAAAGGATTGAATAAAGTTCAAACTCGCAATACGAAAGAAATAAAGATTCATTTGTTTGATGAAAATGGTATTTTTTTAAGCGATTATAATGGTTTTTACGATGCTAACGACAATAAAAAATATTATTTAGAATTAGGCATTGTTCAGGAAAATGTAGGTTTAACTACAATTAGTTCTCCTAGTGGTGTATTTGGAGAATATGAATATATTTATATTGATGTAGATAATAGTGTATTAACTAATGGAACATATTATATAAGTAATACAAATAATTTACTTCCTAGTGGTAATTATACATTTGATAGTAGTGGATATATAGTTAAAGAAGATACTACTTCAAATCGATATGATGGAAAGCCTTATATTAAGGATGATGTAACTTACATTGATGGAATTAGAGTAAGTTTAGGTTTATTTATAAATAATAATCATTATTCATATTCAGATAATAATGGAAATTTAGTTAAATCTAAAACTTATTATGTTAGTAAAACAAATTCATTAGGTATTAATAAAGGGTTATATTACTTTGATGAAAATGGGTTTATGTATGATGAAAATTTTAATGTAATAGAGGTTAATAGCTTATGAAATTAAAAAATAAATTAAGATTAACAACAGTTTTCTTATTTTTAGTTATTTTTCTTCAAATTGGAGTAGCTTATGGAAGTTGGGTAAGTTTAAATCCAATTTTAAATAGTTCCTTAAATGAGATTCATATTAATACAGGAGATGTTATTTTAGGATTTAACGGAATTAGTTTAAATAACGTTACATCATTAAAAGTAGGGAAATACTTTTATTATCAAAATAATAAAAGTGAAAAAATAGGTAATTTAATTTATTCATTTAATGTAAATCCATCTTTACTTGATAATGATTTTAAAGTCAATAGTGGAAATGGATATAAGTTTAGTTTACAAGGTAAATTATCTTTAAATATTGATAATGATATATTTAAAGATAATACATATTTAATTTCAGCTAAATTAAATAATAATGATATAACTTTAGCTTATAAAGATAGTGAAGTTACTTTTTTAGTTAACTTTATTACTTCTTCAAAAAATAATGTTAACGAAGCTTTTAATTTAACTTTTAGTTTCTCTCAAAAGCTTATTTTAGATTATCGTGAAGCTTTATTTATTAATCAAATTAATTCAAATTATATATTTAATTTAATATTAACTAGGTAATAACAATGAAAAAAAGTATTAGATATTTATTAATAAGTTTAACCTCATTTATTTTAATAGGAGCTATTGGATATGCTAGTTTTTTAAGTAGCAAAATTGATAATAGTGATGGAGAAATTTTAAATAATACATATTCAATAAATCTTCATTATGATGATAATACAATAGAAGTATTATCATTATTAGAAGAAGATAGTGAATTTGATTTACCAATTTTAAATTATGTAGATAAAACTTTTTTAGGATGGAAAATTGATGTTAATAATAATGAAGTAATTCCAACTAATATAAGTTCAGTTAAAGATATAAAAAAATATGGTGGAACTTTTGATAATAATAATAAAATAGATTTATACGCTTATATATTAGACGAGATACCTGATAATAAAGTTTTATTAAATGTAACCGATAATACACCAAATAAGTTAAATCCATATTATATTTTAACTAATGCTTCTATATTTTCTTTATTTAATATACGTTATGGTTATCAAAATGATCAATTAATAATTATACAAATTAAAACTAGTAATGGAACTTATTTAACAAATCCTTTAAATAATAATGAATCTTATTTTAGTATAAACGATACTGTTAATTTAAGCACATATAAAAAACAAGTTTTAGATGTTGTAATTAGTTTATCTCAAGGCTAAAAGTCTTAAATTTTTCAAAAAAACCTTTAAAACCCCTGTGAACCCCAAAATTTTTACTTATATTCAAACAGCAAATGTTTGTTTTCTAAATTCTACAGGACTCATATTATTAAGTCCAGTTTTAATTCGAACGTTATTATAGAAATAAATATAATCACTAATTTTTAACATTAAATCATATAACGATGTAAATTCTTTTTCGTGCCCATAAAACATTTCATTTTTAAGTGTTCCAAAGAATCCTTCTATATTCCCATTGTCGTTACAGTTTCCTTTTCTTGACATACTTTGCTTAACACCTTTATTTAATAACTTTCGTTGGTAATCTGGTGATTGATACTGCCAACCCTGGTCAGAGTGCAATAATAATTCTTCGCTATTATCAACCTTTGAAAAAGCTTCATCAACCATCTTCAAAACTAAATCCATACTTGGAGATAATCCAATTGTAAAAGCAACAATTTCATCGTTGTATAAATCCATAGTTGGGCTTAAATAAACCTTACCAGCATTAATTTTAAATTCTGTTATGTCGGTCGCCCACTTGGTGTTAGGCTTATCAGCTTTAAAATTTCTATTCAAAATATTATCAGCTACTTTTCCAATATTGCCTTTATAAGAACTAAATTTTTTTTTCTTAATTTTTGGATGTATGTTAATAATATTCATTAATTTTAAAACTTTTTTATGATTAATATTTTTACCTCTATTTTTAAGAATTCCTGTTATTCTCCTATATCCATAGCACTCTCTATTTGTATAGAAAATATCTTGAATTTCATCGATTAAATCTTTATTTTTTTCTATATAGTTTGGCTTATTGACATAGTAATAGTACATGGTTTTTGAAACACCAGGTACCTCGAAGAGGACTTTTAATGGAAAGCGATCTTTGAGTTCATAAATAGCTTGTACTTTAAACGCTATTATAAGTCCTTCTTCATTTTTTGACTCAAAGATCTTAATTTTTTTAGGTATTCAACCTCTGCTTTTAATCTTAAATTTTCTTCCTTTAATTGATCATAACTTTTAGAGTTATTTTCGATATTGCTAACTTTCGTTTTGCTTTCAACTAATAATTTTTTATTTCTTCCTTTTTTCATGGTAATCATTATACCATTATTATCGTTATAACGTTTTATTCAATTTCCTAACGTTCCCTTGTCAATATTATTTTTAAGAGCAATTTGATCCAACGTTGATTTTCCTTCTAGATATTCTTTTACAAGCTTCGTTTTAAATTCATTAGTAAAATTTCTATAATGCTTTTCAAACACAACTTCACCATGAAGAAGATAACGAGCCTTTATATGATATAGCTCGTTTTGACTTATTCCATATTTTCTTGCCAAATAACACAAAGGAATGTGATATTCCAAGTGTTCAACCAAAATAATTTCCCTCTTTTTTTCTAAAGAAATCTTCATAAAATTAACCTCCAATAATTAAGTTTTAATTTTGGGGTTCACAGGGGATTTAGGTATTTTTGAATATTATAAAGATTAAAATTTTAAAATTATCTTTAAAATTATAAATGTCATAATAACTACATATAAATTTAAAAAAATTAATAAAATCCAATTAAAATATCTAAAAATTTAATTTTAATGTTAATTTTAATGTAAATTTATTAATAATATATATATTTTTAATGTTATTAATATTTTAAAATATTAATAACGAGGATTTAACTTATGGACAAATTAACTTCATTAGATAAAATTAAGCTTTTAGTGGGTAAAGATAATTGGAGTAGTAATGATTTAAATAATTATTTTACTTCTTTTAAAGTTAGTGATGCATCAATAGGATTAAGAAAAGTTTATGTAGACAATTATTTAAATATAGAAAAGGCTTATCCTGCTATTAGTTATCCTTCTTTAGGCGTATTAAGTCAAACTTTTAATAAAAATTTAGCATATAAATTAGGAGAAGCAATAGCTAGCGATTGTAAAGAAAATGATATTGATATCATTTTAGGACCTGGAATCAATATTAAAAGAAATCCTTTATGCGGAAGAAATTTTGAATATTTAAGTGAAGATCCTTATTTAGCTGGAATTCTTGCTAGAGAATATATTAAAGCAGTAGAAGAAAATCATATAGGAACTTGCTTAAAACATTATTTAGCTAATAATAGCGAATATTCTAGATTATGGAATTCAAGTGAAGTTGATGAAAGAACTTTAAGAGAAATTTATCTTAAACCTTTTGAAATTAGTTTAGAAGCTAATCCATTAAGTTTAATGACTTCTTATAATTTAGTTAACGGTGTTAAAATGTGTGAAAATAAACCTTTAATAGATTTATTAAGAAAAGAATTTAATTATAAAGGATTAATTTTTAGCGATTGGGATGCAGTATTTGATGCGACTAAATCAATTAATGCTGGATTAAATTTAATAATGCCTTATAGAGATAAGCATATTAAAAATTTAGAAGAATCTTTTAAAAATAAAACATTAGATTTAAATAAGGTAGAAGAATCTTTTAATATTTTTAAAGAAGTTAATAAGAAAATTTTAGAAAATAGAAAATATAAGAATATTACTTTATCAACTAGTAAAAAAGAAGAGATTTCTTTAAAAATAGCTGAGAATGGGGCAGTTTTACTTAAAAAAAATGGGATTTTACCTTTAAATAAAAATTTAAAAATTTTAGTTAGTGGAGCTCCTATTAAACATTATTTTAATGGTGGAGGAAGTAGTGAAGTTACTTTAAGAAATGAATTTATTTCCTTAGATGAAGCATTAAATAAATTAGGAGTAGAGACAATATTTAGTGAGTCATGGTGGGAAAATCCTAATGGTACAAGTAGTATGACGGATATTAGAACTACTATGAATTTAGCTATAAATAAAGATGCGACAATTTTAGGATTAGGAAATTATAAAGCTGTTGAATGTGAAGGACATGATAGAGAAAGCATAGTTTTAAGTAAAATGCAACTTGAAGCATTTAGACTTTTAAGAAAAGTTAGTAAGAAACTAATTGTAATTATTTATGCAGGAAGCGTAGTTGATTTAAAAGAAATTAGTGAAGGTTGCGATGCTTTAATTTATGCTGGATTTGGTGGAGAATTTGTTAATGTTGCTTTAAGTAATATCTTAGTTGGCATTAAAAATCCTTGTGGAAGACTTAGCGAAACCTTCCCTTTAAATGAAAATGATATTAATACAATTAAAACTTTTAGAAATGAAAGTTTAACTCGTTATGAAGAAGGACTTGATGTAGGATATCGATATTATTTAACAAAAAATATCGATGTTTTATATCCTTTTGGGTATGGTTTAAGTTATGGAGAGGTAAGCTATTCAGACTTTGATATTAATTTTAAAAATAATGAATTAAAGGTGAAGTTTAATTTAACTAATTTAAGTAATTTTGAAACTAATGAAGTCATTCAAATTTATATTGAACCAATTAATTCTTATGTATATCGTCCATTAAGGGAATTAAAAGAATTTGATTCTATTAACTTAAAAGAAAACGAAACAAAACAATTGGAATTTAATTTACCGCTTGATAGATTCAGCTATTTTTCAGTTAACGAACATAAATTTAAGATAGATAATGGTTTTTATAAAATTTTAGTTAATAAAAATGCTAAAGATGTTATCTTTGAAAAAATCGTGGAGATTAAATTATGAAAGAACTCTTAAAATATCCTAATCCCCAATTTATTAGAGAAAATTATATTTCACTTAATGGCGAATGGGAATTTGAAATAGATAATGCACCAACTATTTTTTATTGGCAAAAAAAGTATCAATTAGAAGAACATTTATCTAGTAAAATTATTGTTCCTTTTCCTGTTGAAAGTGAACTTAGTAAAGTTAATAATAAAGATTTTAATTTAAGATTGTGGTATAAAAAGAAAATAGAATTTAAAAAAGAATGGGAAAATAAAAATATTTTACTTTGTTTTGGAGCTATAGATTATGAAGCTTATATTTATGTTAATGGAATAGAAGTTTTTAATCATGTTGGTGGATATACTCCTTTTAAAATAGATATTACAAAATATTTAAATAAATCAATAAACGATGTAACTATTAAAGTTTTAGATGATGCTAGAAAATGGAATCAACCTAGTGGTAAACAATCTAATTTATACGAAAGTTATAGTGCTTTATATACTAGAGTAAGTGGTATATGGCAAGATGTTTATTTAGAAATTTATGATACATATAAGATAGAAGATTTTACTTTTAAAACTAAAAATAATGGCGAAATAAATATCGATATTACTTTTAATAAATCTTTATTTAAAGAAAATTTAGAAGTTTTAATTTATGATGAAAATGAAATTATTTATAAAAATAACTTAGTTTTAGAGGGTTTTTCTTTAAATTTTAATGTTTTTTTTAAAAATATTAAAATTTGGGAAATTAATAATTCTAAGTTATACAAAATAGTTTTTAAATTAAAAGATAATAAAAATATTAAAGTTTATGATGAAGTAATTAGTTATTTTGCTTTTAGAGATATCGCTTTTAATAAAACTATATTTATGTTAAATAATAAGCCTTTATTTCAACGACTTATTTTAGATCAAGGTTATTATAAAAAAGGAATTTATACTTATCAAAATTTTGAAGAGTTAGAACTTGATATAATAAATGTTAAAAAATTAGGATTTAATGGCGTAAGGATGCATCAAAAAGTCTTCGATCCACGATATTTATTTTTACTTGATTATCATGGTTTAATTGCTTGGGATGAATATCCTTCTTTTGGGTTAAATATATCTAATTTTGAAGCTTTAAGTTATATGCTTCCAGAATGGATAGATGTAATTAAAAGAGATAAAAATCATCCTTCAATTGTTGTATATGCTCCATTTAATGAAACAGAAACTAACGATTATGAAACTAAAACTTATCAAGATAATAAGATACTTGAAACTGTATATAAAATAACTAAAGTAATTGATCCAACTAGATTTGTTATTGATACTAGTGGAAGTTTACATTCTTCTTTAAGAGATATTTATGATGTTCATGATTATGAACAAAATATTGAAATATTTAAAACTCATTATCTAAAAGGATATTTTGAATTATATCCAACTCGTCAAAATATTAATGAAGGTGAACCTTATATGGTAACAGAATATGGCGGAATATTATTTGATGAAGAAAATAATAATAAGTTAGCTTGGGGATATGGAGAAGCTCCTAAAGATAAAGAAGAATTCTTAAATAGATTTAAAGAGTTAACTTTAACTTTATTAAAAAATCCTAATTGTAGTGGATTTTGCTATACACAGTTATACGATGTAGAGCAAGAAAAAAATGGATTATTAACTTATGAAAGAAAATTTAAGTTTGATCCAGATTATATTAAAAAAATTGTTTCTACTAAAGCTAAAATAGAAGAGTAGTTATGCGGATCTATTATATATTTTTAATAATTAGTGCAATATTATTTGGGATACAATTTTTTGTAACTAAAAAATATACACAATATCGAGGTGATACTTTAAAAAATACTTTATGGTTATCATTATTAGCTTATATAACGATTGCTATTTTCTTTTTTATAAAAAGTATTATTTCTAAGGGAGGAGAAGTAGTTATTAAATATACCAACTTTACTTTTTTAATGGCGTTAGGAGCAAGTATAGTTACGTTAGGTTGTATTATTATTGATTTAAAAGTATTGCTTGTAGGTAATATGAGTTTATTTTCTATATTTATGCAACTAGGAAGTATTATTTTACCTACTTTAGTAGGTTTAATATTTTTTAAAGAAGAGTTAAGTGTTTTAAGATGGATTGCTTTAATTTTAATGATATTATCACTATTTTTATCATTTAATAAAGATAAAACTAAAAGATCTAAAAAGGCAATTATTTATTATATAGCTATATTTTTTCTTAATGGTTTAATTGGAGTATTTTTTAGTATTCATCAACATTATCCAGAATTAACAGCTAATTATAGCTTAGTTAATGGAACTTATAATATAGATAGTGACTTATTTATGTTTTATTATGCTTTATGTATGATAAGTTTAAGTGCAGTTTTATATTTATTTATTATATTAAAAAATAGATATTTTAGTAAAAAAGAAGAAAGTATTAATAAGATAAATCTAGAAAAGGATACAAATAATGATTATCCTTTGTCAAATAATAATAAAATCATTTTAATATTAGCAATTTTAATAATTCCAATAATTTATGGAATTTGTAACGGCTTAGGAAATTATTTTATTGTTTATTCTACTAGTCCTGGAAGATTAATGAATGCATTAACCTATCCAATTGTAAATGGAGGGAGTATTTTAGTTTCAACTATTTTTGGAATACTTCTATTTAAAGAAAAAATTAAATGGAATAATATTGTACAAATTGTAGTGATTTTATCTAGTTTAATAATGTTTGTTTTTGGTTAAATTTTTAAAAAATATTTAACTTTTACAAGGTTTTTTAAATTAATATTAGATATTTTAATTAACTTTATTGCTTTTATTTAGGTGATGTTTTAATATTTTTTATATGAAAACTAAGACAACAGGACTTAAAAGTATTGCCTTTGAATTAGGGGTTAGTGTAAATACGGTAAGTAGAGCCTTAAGAGATTGCGACGATATTAGTAAAGAAACAAAAGAAAAAGTTAGAAATAAAGCAATAGAACTAGGATATTTACCTAGTTTAACATCACAATTTATAAAAAAAGATGAAAATTATTTAGTAGCAATTATTTTAGATAATTTTAATAATGGATTTTTTGTAACTGTTGCATCAAAAATAGTTAATATTGCTTCAAGTAATAACTTAGATTACACCTTTATTTATAGTCAAAATAAACTAGGATTAGATGTTATAAAACAATGTATTTCTCAAAGAGTAGATGCAATTATTAGTTTAATTGAAATTAATGAAGAAATTATTGATATATGTAAATTAAATAATATTCAAATAGTTTCCATATCAAAAAGTGTAGATTCAAATGAAATTTGTGAAATATCGACTAATAATGAAAAAGGTGCTATATTAGCTAGCGAGTTTTTATTTAATGAAGCTAAAACAAATAAATTTCTTTATTATGGATTTGATAATGTTATTAATAGTAAGTTAAGAGAAAATTCTTTTAAAAATAAATTAAAGGAACTAGATGAAAATAATTTAATAAAATCGTTTTATGCAAATAAAGAAGATATTGATAATATTTTTATTTATTTAAGTGAAGGATATAAAAATATCTTTTGTTATAATGATGAACTTGCATATCACTTATTAAAATATTTACATAAAGCAGACAATAACTTTTTAGTTAATAACAAAGATTTTAATATAGTTGGATATGACGCTTTAAGTTTAAGAAATGAAGGCTTAATTGATATAAATAGCATTGATTATGATTATGATGAAATGTGTTTAAAAGCTATTAATTATCTATTGTTAAAATTTAATAAAACCAATTTAAATTTACCAAGTAAAATAATAATCGATGTAAAACTTCATAAAGGAACATTATTTTTACATTAATTTATTCATTATTTAACATTAATTTTAAATTAGTTTTTAAATTTAACATTAAATATTAATAAATTTTATTTATTAATGATAATATTTTAAATTAAATATTTATATTTTTGTTAAAAAAAAGATAAAAATTGACGATGTAATCGAATTAAATTTGATTATATACTTATCATTAATTTTAAAGCACATTATTGATTTAGAATTTTTGTATTATAAAGTTAATAAAATATAAAAAGGAGAAGAAGATGAAAAAATTCAAACGATTTTTATCTAGCGTGTGCATAATTTCATGTCTAGGTATTGGAGGAGTTATTACTTCTTGTGGTGAAACTCCTGTCGTTCAAAATGAAATTACTTCGATTTCGATTGCTAATAAAAGCGAATTATCAAGTAAATGGGTAGTTGGTGAAGCTAATAGAACAATCTCTTTAACAATTAATCCTACTTCAATTGATGCAAATGATGCTTTAAAAGATAATAAAATTAGCATTACTTCAAGTGATTCAAGTGTAGTTAAAGTTGAAGGTTTAGTTTTAAGTGCTTTAAAAGAAGGTGAAGCTACAATTAGTGTAACTTGTGGAGATTTAAGCGACTCTGTTAAAATAACTGTTTCACCTGTTCCTGAATTAGAAATTACAAGTGTTGCAATTACTAATAAAGAAGATTTAAAAGCTAAATGGACACTTGGAGATGAAGCAAGAACTTTAGAAGTTGATTTTGAAACAATTAATGGAACAATTTCTCTTGAAGATGCTTTAGCTCAAAAATTAATTACAATTACTTCAAGCGATAGCGAAGTTATTAGTGTAAATAACTTAACTTTAACTGCTTTAAAAGTAGGAAATGCAACAATTACAGTTAGTGCTGGCGAACATGTAGATTCGGTTGAATTAGAAGTCTTATCAGTTCCTGAATTAGAAATTACTAGCGTAACTATTAATAATAAAGATGAATTAACTGCTAAATGGATTGAAGGAGAAGCTGACCGTACATTAGATATTAATTTAACAACAATTAATGGAACAATTACTGTTGAACAAGCATTGGCCGCAAATAAATTAACAATTACTTCAAGTGATAGTGAAGTAGTTAGCGTTAGCAGTTTAACTTTAAAAGCTTTAAAACATGGAGTTGCCACAATTAGTGTAAGTGCTGGAAGTATTAAAGATGAAGTTACTATCACTGTTGATGAAAGAGTATATCAAGTTCCATCTCTTGAAATAGCAAGTTATCAAAACGAAGTTTTAACTGATGTTCAAGTTACTTTACCTGAAGCAACTAGTATGGCTGATGGAGTAGATATTAGTGATAATGTAGAAATTTCAACCACAAGTCAAGATGTCACGTTAAATGATAATGTAGCAATATTTAATAAAGAAGGAAATTATGAATTTACTTATAAAGTAGTAAATCCAAATGATGAAACTAAATTTGCTACTAAAAATATTACTTATACAGTTTATAAAAATTGGATAACTGAATATGGTTTAACAGACAGTGCAACTTATGAAAATGCATTAAGTAACAATCCTTCTATTGTAAGTAAAAATACTGGAACAGGTGTTGTTGCTTTAAATGTCGAAGCTTCAAGATATTATTATGTTGAAACTACTGTTAATGCTTTCCAAGGTGATGCTTATTGGTTAATCGGATTTACTCATTTAGTTGGAAATCCAGGTGAAAATCAAAGATGGGTTGAAACTGCGATTGTTTTAAATGATTCAGGCGCAGCAACAACATTTAGAGTTAATGAACGTTATGCTTGGGATAAAATAACAACAGTTGCTGGAGTAGAAAATTTAGTTGATACAAGAAAAGTATTTAATGATTTTGATGTAACTAATTTTAAACTTGGAATGGCAAGAAATGGAGATCAATTATATTTATTCTTAAATGATAATTATGTTGGTTCATATTTTAGTAATGATTTAGATTGCGAAACTTTACCTGGAATCTTTACAACTGCTGATGGTGTAGCAACTGAAATGAGCGAAAAAGGCGTTACATTTACTAATTTTAAAGCTAGTGAAGGCGAAACTGCTGTTAATGGAAAATTAAATGAATTATTAGGTGAAGGACATAATAAGATTTATCAAAGTTATGTTCCAGCCACTTGGGCAACTGATAGTCCAGAAAAATATGATGTTTCTTATTCAAGTGAAAACGGCGTTAATATTAACTTTAATACAATAGACGCTGATAAAAACGCAAATATAATTAGTAATTACATTTACTTTAATTCTCCATTTAAAGTTAGCTTTGATTATAAAGTAGAAGAATATGGAGAAGATGGAGCTATGTTCTTAGAAGTTAGAAATATGATTGAAATCTGGCAAGATAATCCAATTGCAGCTATTGGTGCACATTATCAAAGACAAATGTATGTTGCTGATTACACTACGGATTATCCAGATGGTCAGTGGTGGGGATATTATGAAGGATTTGATTTTAATAATGAAAATGCCGATGATTCTTTAGGTGCTAGATATACGTTAGAATGCGTATATGATGAAGCTATTGGATATTATTTCAATATGAGTATTCAATCATTAGCTGATCCAAGTAAAGTTTTAACTAAAGAAGTAATTACTGGTAATGCATTTTTTGATGGAACAACATTTATCCTTCAATGGAATAATATTAATGTTAAAGGAACTTATTCAAATATAACTTACGAATTAATTAAATAATAAAAAGAGGATTAATTATGAAAAGAAAGTTACTTGTTACTTGTTTACTTAGTTTACCTTTATTATTAACAGGATGTAATAATAAAGGTGGAGATACTGTTACATTTACATATGATGTAAATTATGAAGGTGGAGAAAATAGAGTACAAACCTTAAAAAGAGGTGAAAAAGCTACTTACTGGGAAGCTAGGCGTAGTGAATATACCTTAGAAGGATGGTATACAAATAAGGATTTAAAAACTGAATTTGATTTTTCTACTCCAATTAATGAAGACACAACGATTTATGCTAAACGGGAAGAAGAACAAGTTGAAGTACCAGTAACAGTAACTTTCGATTATAGTTATAACGATAAAGTTTTAACTTCACAAATTGAATATTATAGTGGGCAAGTCCTTCCAGAGGACTTTGCCCCACAAGTTGAAAGACTTGGATTTGAAGTCGAAGGATGGTATCTTGAAAAAACTTATGATACTAAATTTAATTTTAATAGTGATATTTTAACTGAAGATATTACTTTATATGCAAAATATAATTCAATTTCTAATTTTACTTATAACGAAGATGGATCAATTAAGTTTGATAATGTAAGATTTAATTTTGCTATTAATGATATGGGCGGAATGGAAAGTACCATTCAAACATTAGTTAGAAACTTTAATATTGAATATAGAGATCAAATTTTAGTTACAGTAGTAGATAACCAAATTACTGCTAATAGTGAAATTACAGCCAAAATTCAACAGGCTGAATTAACTAATCAAAGTAGTGACTTCCATACAATGGAAGAAGTTTTAGAATTAGCAAACATTGAATTTGATGAAAGTGATTATTATTCTTTGCAAATTCAAGATTGTTATATGGATGGAAATTTACATACTTTACCAGTTGGTTCATGGGTTCCTCATATTGTTTATAATAAAAATGTAATGCAAACATATAATGGAAGTAATTCATTACCTTCAAATTATAATGAGTGGGTAGAACTTGCTAATAAAATTACAGAATCTAAAAGAGGAGATACCTCTTGGTATCATGCAATAACTGCTGATGCAGCTTGGAATTATACTGAAATTAGTGGAAATAACGCTTATATTCAAAATGATTCTCCTCATTATGAATTAGATGAATTAACTAATAAATATGTAAATAATTGGATAGATACAACTAACGGAGGAATGGAAAAAGCATTAAATGCTTTAAAAGCTCAATATACTTATTTTGGTGATAATGTAGATGGAATACAAATTGGAACTAGAAAAGGAGATTATGGAGCTACTGAAAACGGAGTTGTTATTAATATGCCAGGACTTACTGCTGTAGGAGAAGGCAATGCCTTAGTTGGCTTAGTAGGTAGATTTGATGCAAGAGATTATTATAAAACTGGAGCAGGAATTAGCGATGATAGTAAAATTAGTGAAAAATTAGGAATTTTACCTTTAAGTAATTTCTTTGCAATTGATGAAGATAATCCTAATGCTAATAAAATTTTTGTTAAAAATTTATCTTATGGTGTAACAGATAGTGGACCAGATGATTTATATAAAAAAGCTGCTGCAGCAGTATTTGGTGATTATTTAACTAAACATTTAGGAGAAGTTGCTGGAGATATTTGGTTATATCCAGCTAGTAAAACTGCTCAAAATGATGAAAAATTCTTAAATAGTAATGCTTATAAATATTATTTACAATATGCTGGAGATCCAAGTTTATTTTATACTCTTCCAGGTACAGCAAATGAATATAATATTTTTAATAAAACAATGGAAACTTTACTAGGTAGTTTATTTAATGAATTTAATTATGATGAAGATGTTTTTAAAGAAATATTAAATGCTGCTAGTAGTACAATTAATGCTTACTTATAAGGAAAAAGTTTATGAAATATAAAAAGCTATTTGTTTCGACTATATTTTGCTTATCATTATTAAGTTTAGTTAGTTGTAATAACGAAGAAAATGATAACAATAATAAAGAAAATACATGGACACTTACTTCTCCTAATAAGGAAGTAAGTGTAAGTGTTAATTTAAATGATAATGGAGAAGTTCATTATAATGTAACTAAAAATAATGAAGTTGTTTTAAATGATTCTTTACTTGGATTTGAAACAGATGTAGCAACTTTAAATAAAGGTTTAAGTTTTATAAAAAGAAATGATGATCATCTTGAATTTAGTTATCATGCAATTAGTGGTAAAGAAAGTGAAGTTTATAGTAATTCAAACGAAATGACTTTAACTTTTAGAGAACGGAATTATTATTTAGATGTAACTTTTAGAGCTTATGAAGATGGATATGCTTTTAGATATAAAATTTATAATGAAAAAAATAATGAAGAAGTAGTTATTATTGAAGATGAATCAACTGAATTTAATTTACCCTCAAAAGTAGCTACATATAGTATGCCTTATGTATCTTCAACTAGTAATGGAGATACTTTTAGTTATGAAGATTTTTATGCTTATAAAAGAAGTGATAAATTAAAAGATTTAAAATTATCAATGCCTATGTTATATAACGTTAAAGATGATATGTATAGTTTAATTAGCGAGGCAGATATTTATGGAAAAAATTATATAGGTTCATTTTTAGAAGACGTAAATGGCGAAGGTATTTTAAAAACAATTCCAGCTCCTGCAGGTGGGAAAGATACAACTTATGATGTAAATTTACCTTTTACTTCACCTTGGAGAGTAGGAATTACTGGAACTTATAAAGAAATTATAGAATCTAATTTAATTGAAGAAGTTTACGGGGATGTAGATTATTATAAACCTGATAACTTTAATGAATTATCAAAAGAAGAACAAGAAATTTATAATTATGAATGGGTAGATCCAGATGTTTCAGCTTGGAACTGGTTAGTTGAAACATCGATTGGTGGAAAAGGTCAAAATGATCTTGAATTGCAAAAACAATATGTCGATTTAGCTAGTGAAATGGGATGGGGTTGGACTGTTCTTGATGGAGGATGGGACACCGCTTTAAGTGATACGACTAATATAAAAGAATTTGTTAAATATGCTAATTCTAAAGGTGTTAAAGTTATGGTTTGGTGCCATGCTTTAAATCAATTTGATACTAAGGCTAAACGTATATCTAATTTAAATTTATATCAAGATATCGGAATTGAAGGTATTAAAATTGATTTCTTTGATGGTCAACAAAAAACAACTAATGCTACTTTTCAAATGGAAGATCAACAAACTTTAGAACTTTATGAAGATATTTATAAATTATGTGCAGAAAGAAAAATGGTTGTAAATTGTCATGGTTCAAATAAACCAACTGGCGAAAGAAGAATTTATCCTAATGTTATAAATCGTGAAGCAATTAGAGGTAATGAATTTATTACTGTTAATACTTCTCAAACTGTGATGCTACCTTTTATTAGAGGTGTTGTTGGTCCAAGTGATTTTACACCTGTAAGTAAACCTTTAAGAAGCGGAATAACTATCGGCCATCAAATGGCTTTAGCTGTTCTTTTTGAAAGTGGTAGTCCATCCATGGCAGATTATGATTTTAATTATTTAGATCAACCTACTAGTGAATTTTATAAAGCTTTAAGTGCAAGCTGGGATGAAACTAATTTTATTGACGGAGATATTTTAAGTCATTGTATAATTAGTAGACGTAAAGGTAATAATTATTTTGTAGGTGGAAATACAATCGATGAAATGAATATAACTTTAAGTTTAGATTTTATTAAAGAAGGAACTTATGAAGCTTATATTTATACAGATACTGATGATGCTACAATTATTAATAAAGAAATTAAAAATGTTACAAATACTGATTCATTATCGCTTTTAATGAAAGATAATGGTGGGTTTGCTATATATTTAAAAAAATTAAGTTAGGAGATTAAAAAAATGAAAAAAAGTATTTTATTTTTAACAGGAATTGCTATATGTTTATTAGTTTCTTGTAATGATAATCCTTATGAAGATGGCGGAGGAGGAAATAATCCTCCAATTGGCGAGATTAAAGATCCATGGTGGTCAACAACTGGTGAATTAACTTATGATGGTGATGAACTTGTTCTTGACGAAGTAGATTTACATATCACAACCGTAGTTAATGGTACTGATTATGCTAAATTTCAAGATATAGTAAGTGATTTTAATCGTGAATATTTAGGTAAAATTAATGTTACAACAGATTCAGTAAATCAAGTTGGATTTGAACAAAATGTTGCAAATAGAATAAATCAAAACACGAATGCACCAGACTTAATTATGTCCCATCAAAAAGGTCATAAAGGTTTTGTTAATTCAAAATTAATTCAACCATTTAATGAAATATTTACTGAATTAAAAATGGAATTTAATTACGATGATTATGCAACAAACATTGCAAAATATGGTGATTTAGGTTATGAAAATTATGTCTTTGATGTACCAATTGATGCTCAGAGCATGGTAGTTTATTATAATAAAACATTATTAAATAAATATAATACAGGGAAATTACCTACTTCAAGAAGTGAATTTTTTGAATTATGTAAAAGAGTTCAAACTGAAGAAAAGAAAACTGATTCAAAATTCCAAGCTGTCGCTCTTCAAACTGAAGAAGAATTTTATTCATGGTATTTATGGCCAACAGCTTTAGTTCAAAATGGAGCAACTTTTTATAATGAAGAAACTTATAAAGTTGAATGGACATCACCTGATAACTTAAATTCATTTAAAAATGCATTAAGTAGTATTAGAGAAATGTTTTATGGAGAAAATAAAATAAGTGAATATGGACAAAATTTAGAATCAACTAATAATTTATTCTTTAATGATCAATGTTTATTTATATTTAGCTTACCTTGGAGCGCTGATGATATTTTTAGTGGATATAGTGCAGCTCATGAAAATAAAATGACTCCACAACAAGTCCAAGATAATTATGTAGGTGCTTTTTCAACAAGTGGTTTATTTGCTTTAGATGAAGATAGTGAAGATGCAAATAAAATATATGGAGATAGTCATGCTTTTGCTTTAAGTAAAACGGTTAGTGATATAAATGTAAAAGCCGCTGCGGCAATTTTTGTTAATTGGTTTAATACAAATGTTGATGTAGCAATTGATTGGGCAAGAGCAGGTCATATTAGTGCTAATAATTTAGTTAGTAATGAAACGACTTATAAAAATGATAGTTTTGTAAGTAATTATATTAATAATTTTTATCCTGATATCAATGAGTTTGTAACTCCTGGAAATACCCCATATTTTTCAACTACATTTGAAGATGGTATATATAAATTAGGTAATACTTTAATTAGAGAAGAAAGTTCTTCAAAAGATGCAACAACCATTGCTCAAGTTCAAAAAGATGTAAATGATACAATTTCATTATTATAATTTATGGAAGAAATAGTATTTAAAAGTAGAAAAAAAGCTGAAACAAAAGAGTTTTTTAAACGCTATGGTATGGCTTTAGCCTTTATTAGCCCTTTTTGTCTACTTTTTATTGTTTTTACTTTAATTCCTTTATTATATGGATTAGTAATTTCTTTATGTACGTATAATCCTTATGATCCAAGTTATACAAGCTTTGTTGGTTTAAGCAATTATTTTATGATTTTTGGAGATAATGTGCTTGCTAGAAATTTTTGGAGTGCACTTGGAACAACAATTGTCTTTGATATATTTGCTGTTCCTTGTTTAATTTTAATTCCTTTAGGATTAGCATATTTAATTAATTTAAAACCTCCTGGTTATAAAATATTTAGAGCAATCATTTATTTACCAAGTGTTGTTTCGATTACAATTGTTGGTGTTGTTTTTGGAGCGATATTTAGTGGAAGTGAACTTGGATTAATTAATGCTTGGTTTAGTAAAGATTCGCCAATTCCATTTTTAAGTGATAAAGTTTTAAGATGGATTGTTATTTTATTAGCTTCTATTTGGTGGCAAAGCGGAACTAATTTTATTATATTTTCGGCTGCTTTAAGAGATGTACCAAAATCTTTATATGAAGCTTGTGAAATGGATGGTGGAAATAGATTTAAAACATTTATTCATGTTACTTTACCAAATATTAAAGGTAGTTTAGGAATTTGTTTATTTAATACTTTAATAGGTTATTTAAATTTATATGGTCAACCAACAGTATTAAATAGTGCTGTTAATCGAGATAACATTGATACCCCAATGATTTTAATTCAAAAACGGTTAAATGATTTTGAAAAGTCAAAGTTAACTGGATTAATTTGTGCAACAGCAATCTTTTTTGGATTAATAGTAATGTTAGTTACTATAATTCAAAACGCCTTAATGAAAGAACGAAGAGGAAGAAATAAATATGAACATCAATATGAAGCTTTCCAAAATGAGTAAGTCAGAAAGAACTAGATTAAAAGAAAAATCTATATCTTTTGTTATTTTACTAATTGTTTGTGCAATTTGGGTTTTCCCTTTTATCTATATGGTTGGCATGTCTTTAAAAACTGATGTTGATATTGGAACAAATCCTACTTCAATCTTTCCAAGTTTAGGAAATTGGACATTAGAACATTATAGTGGGTTTTTATCGATGAAGGGAGATAGAATCGATGATTTACCAATATGGATGATAAATTCAACTGTAGTGACTTTATTAAATGTTTTATTTACTTTAATTGTTGATACATTTGCTGCTTATGCTTTTGTCTTTTTCAAATTTAAAGCTAGAAAAACAATTTTTACCTTACTTATTTTGTCAATGACAATACCTTCAGTTATCATGATGACACCACAATTTACAATGTATGCTAGTATTGGTCAACTAATTGATGGCTTAGCAAATAGTAGAGCTTATGTTATGATGTGGTTAATTTTACCTAGTGTAGCAAATGTTTTTAATTTATACTTAATGAAAAATTTCTTTGATTCGATTCCTAAAGAAATAATTGAAAGCGCAAGAAGTGATGGAGCTAGTGATTTTAAAATTTTTAGATCAATTGTTTTACCTCTTGCTAAATCTACTTTAATGATAGTTGCATTATTTAGTTTTGTAGCTAGTTGGAACGATTTATTATGGCCTCAACTTATTCTTTCAGGGAGAGATTCAACTTTCCAAACAATAACAGTAGCCTTAACTGGATATGCTAGTGGAGATAGCTGGGAATATAAAGGTATAGCAATGGCAACAGCAGTCTTTGCTTTACTTCCTATATTAATTGTTTTTATCTTTACACAAAATAAAATGATAGATGGTTTAGCAACAACAGGAGTTAAAAAGTAATTATGAATTTAGATAATACAAATTTATATGATGAAATTGATAAAGTTAGAAGTGAAAATAATTTTATTTCTATTCAACATCTTGAAAAAATTTATCCTAATGGAATAAAAGCAGTTTATGATTTTGATTTAGATATAAAACAAAATGAATTTATAGTTATTGTTGGTCCTTCAGGATGTGGTAAATCTACGACATTAAGAATGATTGCTGGTCTTGAAGATATAAGTAAAGGAAATTTATTAGTTAACGATGAATTAATTAATTTTAAATCAAGTAAAGATAGACATATGGCTATGGTCTTCCAAAGTTATGCCCTTTATCCTCAAATGAGTGTTTTTGATAATATTGCCTTTCCTTTAAAAATAAATAAATATCCAAAAAATAAAATAAATCATATTTTAAAATTTAATAACGATTTATTAAATTTACTTAGTAAAGAAGAAAAGAAAGTTAAAGATGTATTAGATGAAACTAGCAATAAGCAATTATTAAAACTAGAACCTAGCGAACATCTTTCAAAAAGGTTAAATATAAGTTTTGAATTAGCTGAATTAATATATAAAAATAAGAATTTAATTTTAAATAATTTAAATGAATTTAAAATTAAATTAAACGAAGAAATTAATAAAGAAAATAATCGTTTATTAAATGAAAATATAAAATTAAATGATAATTATGAATATCTTGATGAAGATGGAAAAGTCGTTAAAATTTATGAAAAACTCTCTAAAAGTGAGATAAAACAAAAAGTTTTTAACGCAGCTAAAATTTTAGATCTAGGTCAATATTTAGATAGATTACCTAAAGAACTTAGCGGTGGACAAATGCAAAGAGTTGCTTTAGGTAGAGCCCTTGTAAAAGAAGTTCCAATCTTTTTAATGGATGAACCTTTAAGTAATCTTGATGCTAAACTTCGTTTAACAATGCGTAGCGAAATTGTTAAACTTCATAATAAAATAAAAGCTACAACTATTTATGTTACTCATGACCAAGTCGAAGCTATGACAATGGCAAATAGAATTGTTGTCATGTCAAAAGGTTTTATTCAACAAATCGGTTCGCCTCATGAAATTTATACAAATCCTAATAATATCTTTGTAGCTAAATTTATAGGAAGCCCTTCAATTAATATTTTTGAAGCAACTTATGAAAATGATAATTTAAAAGTAAGTGATGAAATTAATTTTAAAGTTAGCGAACAATTTAAAAAACTTCACGATAAATTTTATGAAGATAAAATTAATTTATTTAAATTAAAAGCTAATAATTTTAATAATGAATCCTTTGAATTTATTAAAAAGATTTTATCAATCAAAACTGAAGATAAAAAAGCACCTACTTTAAATAAAAAAGAATATAAAATTATTAAATTATTTAAAAACTTATTTAATAAAAATAAAAATGAAAATTTAATGTTAGAAGAAGAGCATATTTTAAACGAATTAATTATTGAATTAGAAGATGCTTTAAAAAATAAACATAAATTACTTTTAGGAATTAGACCTGAACATATTTTAGTTCGTTTTGATGATAATAACTTAAAAGAAAATGAAATTAGAATTAAACCTAGCATTTGTGAACTTTTAGGGGCAGATTATTTAATTTATTTTGAATATAATGGTAAAGATTATTGTTTAAAAACTGATCCTAAAAATAAATTTAATAAAGATAGTTCATTAATTATTAGTTTTCCTAAAGAAGATTTATTTATATTTGATCCAATTAGCGGAGATAAAATTAAATGAATAAAAAAATAGTAGGTTTAAAAGATATTGCCGAAAGTTTAAATCTTTCAATTAATACATGTAGTCATGCTTTAAGGGATTTAAATGATATTTCTTTAGAAACTAAAGAAAAAGTTTTAGCAAAAGCTAAAGAACTAGGCTATTTATATGTAAATAAAACTGAAAGATATATTAAAAAAAGAAAAGTAATTTTTTTAGTTAAAGATTTTTCTAACCTTTATTATCATATTTTAAGTAATAATTTATTTAATTTATTTAAAGAAGATAATAAAGTTAGTTTTTTAGTTTTATGTATTAATAAAAATAAAATAGATAAAATAAGCGTTAATGAAATTTTAGATAATAAACCAAATTTAGTATTATCGCATATTGAATTTGATGAAGAAGCAATTAAATCTTTAAATGATCATAAAATTAAATTAGTTTTAATAGGTAATAATTCATTAAAAGATATTGATTCTATATGTATTGATGAAAGTGCAGGATGTGAAATGGCAGCAAGATATTTAGCTAGATTTCATCAAACTAAGAAATTTTTATATGTAGGAATTAAAGATTATCCATTATCAATTAAAAGATATCAATATTTTTATAATTATTTAAAACAAGTTTGTGAAGATGGAATAATTGAAACATTTTATTTTGACGGACATAATGCGACAACTTTTTATAAATATATTAAAGAAGGTTATCGAAGTGTATTCTTTTTTAATGATGAACTTGCTTATAATGTTTTAAGTGAAACTAATCGAATTTATTTAAACATAAGAAGGCTTTTTCCAGATTTACATTTAATTGGTTTTGATTGTTTATATAGTAAAATTAATGGGCTTAATGATATAACTTCGATTCAAATTAATTATGAAGATTTTGCATTAAAAACTTTTAAAATAATTAAAGCTAAGTTATTTAATGATTTTAAAGATATTGATCATATAGTTTTACCAATAACATTACATCAAAGAAGAGTTTTAAAGGAGTAGTTATGAATTATTTAAAACATACTTTGTCATATCATAAAGGTCATCCTAATCCAATATTTTATAGAGATAACTATATTTTATTAAACGGATTATGGAAATTTTATTTTGATGATGAAGATGTTGGGTTAATTAATAAATTTTATCTTAATTTTCCTAAGGATCATTTATTAATTAATGTTCCTTTTACTTATCAAGCTAAAGATAGTAAATTAGATAATTTATATAAACATCATGAAATTGTTTGGTATCAAAAAGAAATAGATATTACTGATTTAAATAAACAGTATTTAATTAAGTTTTTAGGAGTAGATTATTTAACTAAAGTATTTATTAATGGAAAGTTTGTTTATGAACATGAAGGCGGATATGATTCGTTTGAAATTTTACTTAATGATTATTTAATAGTAGGTAAAAATAAAATAACTTTATATGTAAAAGATAGTTTTCATATTGATCAAATTAGAGGGAAACAACGTTGGAGAGAAAATAATTTTACATGTTTCTATAAAGAAACAACAGGAATCTATAAAGATGTTTATATAGAAACTTTAAATGATTTTTTTATAAAAAACTTCAGTTTTAAAGGGTTTTTTAATAAAAAACAACTAAAATTTAAATTAGAAGTTAATAAAATAGATAACTTAAAATTAAATATTTTTATTAAAGAATTAAATAAAAATATAACTCTCCAAGTAAATGATTTAAATAACGAATATTTAATTGATATCAATGAAGATATTAAACCTTATAATGAAGAATCTATTAATTTATATAATGTAAAATTAACTTTATATAACAAAGATCAAGTTTTTGATGAAGTATTAACATATTTTGGATTTATCGATTTAAATGTTTTTAAAGGAAGGATATATATCAATTCTAAAGATACATATTTAAAATTTGTTTTAAATCAAGGTTATTCTTTAGATAATGGACTAACTTTTTATGAAGATGAAATTATTAAAGACTTAATATTAGTTAAAAAAATGGGTTTTAACGGTTTAAGAATTCATGAAAAAGTTGAAACACCTCTATTTTATTATTACTTAGATGTATTAGGAATTTATGCTTGGCAAGAAGTACCTAGTGCTCATGCATACAGTTATGAGTTAAAACAAAAATATTTTAAGCAGGCTTTAAATCAAATTAAAGATCATTATTCTCATCCTTCTATAATAAGTTATGTATTATTTAATGAATCGTGGGGAATTAACGAAATAAAAGAAAGCGAAGAAATAACTAACTTTGTAAATAATATGTATAACTATTTTAAAAGAATTCTTGATGACCATTTTATAATATCAAATGATGGACGGGAACATGTTAAAAGTGATTTATTAACATTCCACAATTATGCTGGAAGTTATGAATTACTAGATGAAGAACTAAAAAATTTTTATAACGATTTGATTTTAAAAAAAAATCCAATAGTTGATAAAAGAGATAAAAGATTTTATGTAGATGGATATCGTTATAATAATGAGCCAATAGTTTTTAGTGAATTTTGTGGAATTGCTTTTAATAAGGACTGTAATAAATTAAATTGGGGATATGGAAAAAATGTAAATAATGTAAATGAATTTTTGGATAGATATAAATCTTTACTTAAGCGGATTAAAGAAAAAGAATATATTAGGGGATTTTGTTTTACTCAGTTAAGCGATGTTGAACAAGAAGTAAATGGTTTATTAACTAGTAATCGCTCTATTAAAATTGATTGTGATATATTAAAATCTTTACATGACGAATTTCAATAAGGTTATATATGAGTATTAAAATAATTAATAGTGATAAAAAAATAAAAGAAAATATAAATGAGCTTTTAAATGAATTTAATTATAATATTGTTTCTTTTAATTATGAAATTTCTTTTTTAAAAGGAGAAATAAATTCAATTAAATTTGATAAAAATAATGGACTTTTAGAGGTTTTTTATCAAAAAGAAAGCTTTATTTATTATGCTTTACATAAAATATTAGCTAGTTCATTTAATAAAGATTTTTATAAAATATATCAAAAAAGAATTAATAATTTAGCATTTCAAATTGATTGTTCAAGAAATAATGTATTTAAAATTTCTAGTTTAAAACGTCTTGTTAGATTTTTAGCGTTTATGGGCTATGACACCTTATATCTATATTTAGAAGACACTTATCAAATAGAAGAAGACGACTATTTTGGTAAATTTAAAGGAAGATATTCACTTGATGAATTAAAAGAAATAATAAGTTATGCTAAAAAATTTGATATTGAAGTTAGACCTGCAATTCAAACTTTAGCTCACCTTGATACAATGTTTAAGTGGCCTAAGTACGATAAAATTAATGATAATAGTGATATTCTTTTATGTGAAAATGAAGAAACATATAAATTAATTGATTTAATGTTTAAAAATTTAAGAAAATCATTTTTAAGTGATGTTATTAATGTAGGAATGGACGAAGCTCGTTTACTTGGAAGAGGTAAATATTTATTAAATAACTCTTATAAAGATAAAAAAGAAATTCTTTATAATCACTTATTAAAAGTAAACGAAATTGCAAAAAAATATAACTTTAAAATTGAGATGTGGAGTGATGTATTTTTCTCAACTGGTTTTGATTTATATAATTTAAAAGAAGGCATTAAAAAAGAAGTTCCAGACAATGTAAGTTTAGTTTATTGGGATTACTATTTAAAAAGTAATGATGAACTTGAAAGAATATTAAAGATGCATTTTAAGCAAACCAAAAATATAAAAATTGCAGGCGGAGCTTGGAATTGGATAGGATTTGCACCTAATAATTCTTATTCTATAAACCAAACAAATAAATTATTTAAAAAAGTAGTTAAATATAAAGTTCAAGATTTTATATTAACTTCTTGGAATGATGATGGCGGAGAAGCAAACGTATTTTTAATTTTACCTACACTAAATTATTTATCTAATTTAGTATATTCAAATAAAAACTTAAATAAAGATTTTAAAGTTATGACTAACTTAAATTTATCTAAATTTTTAATTTTAGATGAATTTAATATAGTAACTAAATCTAAAGATATAAATGAATATGCTAATAATTTTAATAAATTTATTTTTTATAATGATTTATTACTTGGAGCTTATGATCAATACGTTAAAGAATTTCATGTTGAACTATTTAAAAGTCTAAAAAATAAATTAAAAGTTTCTAAAAGCTCATTATTTTTTTCAATTTTTGATGAACTTAGGGAATTATCGAGCTTACTTTCTTTAAAATGTAAAATAACTTTGAATTTAAGAAAAGCATACAAAGAAAACAATTTAAATCAATTAAATGAATTAGTAAAAGAAATTTCAAGTTTAATTATCAAATATGAAAATTTTTATAATAAATTTAAGAAAATGTGGTATATCTTTTCTAAATCTCAAGGGTTTGATGTCACTGATTTAAGAATGGGTGCTGTAATTTTAAGATTGAAACATGTTAAAGAAATTTTAAATCAATATATAAATAAAGAAATTAATAAAATAGATGAACTAGAAGAAGAAAGATTAGATTATTTTGGAAATAACAAAAACTTTAAAGATGATTTAAATTTTATTGAATATAATTTTTCAAATAATACATCAAGAAATTTGAATAAATAAATTTCAACTATCATACAATTGAATGTGCCAAAGTGAAAAGCTCGTATCTCTTTTTAAATAAAATTAAATTAATATAAATGTAAAAAAGATCTTTTGAGAGGTACCCCAAATCCTAGACATTAGGAAAGGGGTACTTTTTTATGAAAT
>ERZ779737.220-NODE-220-length-59590-cov-21.037591_pt1 | contig 59590 bp, 43 predicted proteins | sample MGYA00511889_ERZ779737 | MGnify/ENA primary metagenome ERZ779737 (study PRJEB29588, sample SAMEA2163575) | human gut metagenome | biome: human gut; feature: human-associated habitat; material: faeces | place: Denmark | collected 2008/2010 ... | reverse complement strand
TTGGGATCATCGACTCAAGGAGTGTCAGGACCTCCCATCATATTGATGGTCAAAGAGGAATAGACGGAAACAAAAAGATAAAGGGCAGGAAGGAGCACATAGTGGTTGACACACTGGGGCTGCTCATGTCAGTGAGAGTCCATCCGGCCAACGTCCATGACAGCGTAGGGGCTGAAGAGGTGCTCGAATCCATGAGATACAAATTCCCTAGGCTGAAACGGATTCTGGCGGACGGAGGGTACAGAGGTGATGCCGTCAGGGAAATGGCCGGAAAACTGCTGCGTTGCGAACTGGGCATCGTGCTCAGGTCTGACAAGCAGGCGGACAAATTTGTCCCCTTACCCAAAAGATGGATTGTCGAACGCACCTTCTCCTGGCTTGAGAACTTCAGGAGGCTGACCATTGATTACGAATACAGGGCTGACACGCACGAAGCCATGATGCATATCGCTGCCATAAAATTATTTTTGAATAAAATTTAAACAGATTCTAAAGCGAAATTACCGATTTTACTGAATGTCAATGTCGAAATTCTTGCTGATAACTGCTCCCGTATGCCTTTGATAAGATTCTCTTGATTGCTTATCATTATATTTTATGATTATCCGCAAACTTACCCCCTACCCCCTATAAATTGAATAACGTCGAGAAGGCACAAAATCAGTCTTTCTGTAAAATTCCCTGGCCCAATTTGTCACTATACATTTTCGTTGTATCGCATCCCGCTGACTGTCAATAATTTTCCAAATCATAGAAATGTAAGAAGGACGTAAATATCGCTAAAAGGGGGCATTTTAAGGGCTTCTAACATTTTTCTATTTTACAAATATTTTGATTATCAATACTTTTCGATTTAACTAAAATGTATAGTGGTTTAGGGGAGTTCCCTGCGACCACAAGGGTATTTTTGCGGATAGCCATTTATATTTAGAGCATTATTCTTTAATTCCTTTACCTATACTTAATGAGAGCAGGTATAGATAAAGGCATAGTTAAACGCAGGTGTCTCCAAATCAATTTTGGATGCGTCTGTATACAGAAAACCCTCCAGTTGTTGCCGGAGTGTATTGTTTATCCTATGGTTTACTCCTCTATCAGATTGCTGACTTTGTCTATGAACTCCCGTACTGGCTCAAAAAGCGGCTGCATTTCTTCTGACGTTGTAACATAGACGCAGTTGTAGTCACTTTCCTCACGCATCATCTGTAGATTGGAATACAGTTTGGAATCCTCGGCAGTAAATATGCCTGTCTTTACATAGTGCTGCCCGAACATCAGCATGGCTCCTTTATGCGTTCCGACTTTATATCCATCCTTTATAAGGAGTGCGGATACAGCATGGAATACTGCATAGTAAAGCCGGTTGGCAACGACATCCCAGAAACCCATCGAAGCATTGCCCTCAGCCTGTTTGAAACATGTGCAGGCCCTCTCATATTCCAGATTTACCATTATCTGGCGTTCTGTATCCTGTAGTCTCATACCAATACTATTCCGTCCTGTTCAACATTCTTGTAAAATGGAGTGAATGACATCTTCCTCCAGTTATCCTTTGTGTAGATAATAGGATTTATCAGTTCTCCTACATCCCAGCTCAACGCACGGAATGGATAGGCTACCTCGTCACGGTCTTGTCTGTCTATCTCCGGCTTGTCCAGAAGTATCAGCAAATCCCAGTCGGAGTCCTCGTCAGCCTCATTCCTAGCCCGTGAGCCGTACAGTATCAGCTGCCCTCCTTTCGGGAGAACCTCCTTGGCTATCCGCTTTATCTCATTTAATATCTCACTCGACTTCATAACTCCGTGGCTTTTATGGCAAATATAACGCTTTTATCTGTAAACCGATGCTTTTCACGCCAACTTTATCTGGAAGCAAATAATCTTTCTTTAAATGGATGCGCATAACATTACAGACAGGTCAAGGCATGAAAAAAGCACCTGCAAATCGTTGCAAGTGCTTCATTCTGGGCTCTTTAAGGCTGTGGACCCGGCTGGGCTTGAACCAGCGACCCCCTGATTATGAGTCAGGTGCTACTAACCGACTGAGCTACGGGTCCTAATCACTATCTTTGAATCAGAGCTGCAAAGATAGTGTTTTTTTCTTAACGTCAAACTTTGATTTCAACTTCGACTCCGCTGGGAAGCTCGAGTTTCATCAGAGCGTCAACGGTGCTGGGTGTCGAGCTGTAGATGTCGAGGAGACGACGGTAGGAATTAAGCTCGAACTGCTCGCGTGACTTCTTGTTGACGAAAGTAGAGCGGTTGACGGTGAATATCTTCTTGTCTGTAGGAAGAGGTATGGGACCATTCACGACAGCACCGGTAGCCTTCACCGTTTTCACGATCTTGTCCGCGGACTTGTCCACGAGGGCATGATCGAAAGATTTCAGTTTTATTCTTATTTTTTGGCTCATTGCTTTTAATTTTAATCTGGTTATTCTTCATCCTCGTCATACTTGCGGGCTCCGCCTGCCTTTTCGATAACCTCCTTGGCGAGGTTGGCAGGAAGCTCTGCATAGTGCGAGAACTCCATAGTACTGGTCGCACGTCCCGAAGTGATGGTACGGAGGATGGTGACATAGCCGAACTGCTCTGCAAGGGGCACTTTGGCCTTGACGATCCTCGCGTTGCCCTTTGAGTCCATGTTGGTGATCTGTCCGCGGCGCTTGTTGAGGTCGCCGATGACGTCTCCCATGTACTCCTCGGGAGTAACGACTTCCAATGACATGATAGGTTCCAGAAGAATAGGATTAGCTTTGGGCAGGGCATGCCTGAATGCCATACGGGCGCAGATCTCGAAGGACAGGGCGTCGGAGTCCACGGGGTGGAACGAACCGTCGAGCAGAGTGACCTTGAGCGAGGGTACCTCGAATCCGGCAAGGACACCGTTGGCCATTGCGGACTTGAAGCCCTTCTCCACTGCAGGTATGTACTCGCGGGGAACGTTTCCTCCCTTGACCTGATCGATGAACTGAAGTCCGGTAACTCCTTCGTCGGCGGGTCCGATCTCGACGATGATGTCGGCGAACTTACCGCGGCCACCGGTCTGCTTCTTGAATACCTCACGATGCTGTACGGTGGAGCGGATAGCCTCTTTGTAGTTGACCTGAGGCGCACCCTGGTTGATCTCCACTCCGAACTCGCGTTTCAGACGGTCCACGATGATCTCCAGATGGAGCTCACCCATACCGCTGATGACGGTCTGTCCGGTCTCATGATCTGAGCGCACTGTGAATGTAGGGTCCTCCTCGGAGAGCTTGCCGAGAGCGATACCGAGCTTGTCGAGGTCCTTCTGGGTCTTAGGCTCCACTGCCAGTCCGATCACAGGATCAGGGAATGTCATGGATTCCAGGACGATAGGATGATTCTCATCGCAGATGGTATCACCGGTACGCAGCTCCTTGAAGCCGACTGCGGCGCAGATGTCGCCGGCCTCTACGAAATCGATGGGGTTCTGCTTGTTGGAGTGCATCTGATACAGACGGGCCACACGCTCCTTCTTGCCGGAACGGGTGTTGAGCACGTATGTACCTGCATCCAGCCTTCCAGAATAAGCCCTGAGGAATGCCAGACGGCCTACGAAGGGGTCTGTGGCAATCTTGAAGACCAGGGCGCAGAAAGGCTCCTTGGCATCGGGACGGCGCACCTCCGGCTTGTCATTCGTGGGGTTGGTGCCTTCCACCTCGGGAACATCCAGGGGGGAGGGCAGATACCTCATGACAGCATCCAGGAGGAACTGTACACCTTTGTTCTTGAATGAGGAGCCGCAGCACATGGGCACGACTGCCATCTCGATGGTAGCCTTGCGGATAGCGGCGATAATCTCATCCTCGGTAATGGTGGCAGGATCATCGAAGAATTTCTGGAGAATACGGTCGTCATACTCGGCGACAGTCTCCAGCAACTTGTTCCTCCACTCCTCGGCGTCTGACTGAAGGTCTGCCGGAATATCCTTTATCTCGTAATTGACGAGCTCCTTGCTGTCCTGATCGTAGTAGATGGCCTTCATGGCTATCAGGTCTACGATACCTGCGAATTTGTCCTCCGATCCGATGGGGATGCAGATGGGGAGAGGGTTGGCGCCCAGCTTCTCGCGGATCTCATCCACAACGGCGAAGAAATCAGCTCCTACGCGGTCCATCTTGTTGACGTAGGCTATCTTGGGTACATGGTACTTGTCAGCCTGACGCCATACGGTCTCAGACTGAGGCTGTACGCGGCCTACTGCGCAGAATGTCGCAACAGTTCCGTCAAGTACGCGCAGAGATCTCTCGACCTCCACGGTAAAGTCCACGTGGCCCGGAGTGTCTATCAGGTTGATCTGATAGGTCTCTCCGTTGTAATGCCAGAAGGCTGTGGTGGCAGCGGAAGTAATGGTTATACCCCTTTCCTGCTCCTGGACCATCCAGTCCATGGTAGCTGCTCCGTCATGCACCTCACCTATCTTATGAGTCTTTCCCGTATAGTACAGGATTCTCTCGGACGTGGTTGTCTTTCCGGCATCGATGTGAGCCATGATACCGATATTTCTGGTGTATTTTAAATCCCTTGCCATCAGCTAATCTTTAAACGCTAAAATCTGAAATGGGCGAAGGCCTTGTTAGCCTCTGCCATCTTGTGCATATCTTCTTTTCTCTTGTAGGCAGCACCTTCACAGTTATAGGCTGCCATGATTTCTGCGGCCAACTTTTCCGCCATGGAGTGACCGGAACGTTTGCGCGAGAAGACTATCATATTCTTAATCGCGAGAGAGACTTTTCTTTCCGGACGCACCTCGGTCGGAACTTGGAAGTTCGCTCCACCAACCCTGCGGCTCTTTACCTCCACCTGAGGGGTGATGTTTTCCAACGCTTTTTTCCAAATGTCGAGAGGAGCCTTGTCAGAATCTTTCATCTTCTCGCCCACCATGTCGATGGCGTCGTAAAAAATAGAATACGCGATACTCTTCTTACCCTGGAGCATGAGGTTGTTCACAAACTGTGTGACCAGAACTTCATGATACTTGGGATCAGGAAGTAGAATCCTCTTTTTAGGCTTCGATTTTCTCATTTCTTGATACTTTAGGAAAAATTAATAAATGTTTACTTCTTAGCGGCTGTCTTCTTCGGTCTCTTGGCTCCGTAGAGTGAACGGCTCTGAGTACGTCCCTCCACGCCAGCTGTATCCAAAGCGCCCCTAAGGATGTGGTAGCGTACACCGGGGAGGTCCTTCACACGACCGCCGCGCACCAGCACGATGGAGTGTTCCTGAAGGTTGTGACCCTCGCCGGGGATGTATGCGTTGACCTCTTTCTGATTGGTAAGTCTTACACGGGCTACCTTACGCATAGCCGAGTTAGGCTTCTTGGGAGTGGTGGTGTAGACACGCACGCACACACCTCTCTTCTGAGGGCAAGCATCCAGCGCGCGAGATTTGCTCTTCTCGACGATAACCTCGCGTCCTTTGCGAACTAACTGTTGAATTGTTGGCATAAATGTTTGTTAATCTTAACTTTACATTATTCCCGTCAAATTAGACGGGCTGCAAAGATACATAAAAATCCATAAATGCCTAATTTTTCGGAGATTTTTAATGTTAAAACTTTGTTAAGACGGAGCAAATTCATTATATTTGGGACATCAACCTCAAATCAAAAGCATCTTACTATGAGAAAAGGACTTTACAGAATAGTACTTTCATGCTCGTTATTGATACTTGCTCAATCCTGCTGGATTAAGGACTCCCGAATGGTATCCCATTTCATCTGCGCCTACTACGAGTTCGGTGATATTGCCACATATGTCTGTGACACCACACTTGACGGCAATAATAACATTACCGCTATTCAGATAGAGCCTTTCTTCGAGACAGTTTCGCCCTTGCAAGTCACAAGTCTTAACTTTTTATCAGGTTCCGACAATAAAAAAGCTTTTCTTTTTGACAGCCTTGCAAACGCAAACAACGACAACTCATATAAGCCATGGCGGATGACTCCTATGGGACCGGCCGGTCCACATTTCTACAATACTCCGGGAGCAGTCGTCAATCATCCTGCCTATATTGAGATAACCTGCGACAATGACTGGGATCAGAATCATCCCGCCAAAAGTAACTTAAATGATTTATTTGACATCACATACTACGCCTACTGGCCCTTTATTAAAAGCCATTACAACACTACACACCTTGAATCAGACTCAAATGAAGCTCTACCCGTCACAAAACCCCTGACAGAACTTGAACAAGATGATTTAAAACTTCTCAGCATAACCGGACTGTTCAAACTGGAAACCACTCGAATCCCTCAGACTCCGGGCCGTTACAACATATCCATCTGCGCCTATGACTCCGACAGCACTGAAACCTGCGGGGCAGCTGCTATTTCGTAATAAGATAATTGTTTAATTATGAGGAAATTCCTGTTCACCATATTTTTAGTTATTATCACTGCCAGTACCGCATGGGCACAATTTATCGGCACCCGTCAGCACATATCCTACAGAAACGGCCATCTGTACACCGCAGATGGCGCAAGGCTCAACAAGTCTACCGCCATGACCTACATGTCACAGAGTGATTATGAGAACTTCTATCTCAAAGGAAGGAGGCTGTTCACATCCGGAATAGTGCTGAGTGCCACAGGTGCGGGAATCATAGCCGGCAGTGTCCTCTTCGATGTAATCTACTCTTCTACGCAAAATAATCAGGCGACCGGTGACATCCATATCGAGACATATTACCTGCCTGTGGTAAGCCTGACTGGGGCTATTGTCGGAGGAACGCTGCTCGTAGCCAGTATCCCGCTTTACTGGGTCGGCACAGTAAAACTAAAAAAGGCGGCTACGCTTTCGTTTACTCCGCCTTCAGGGGGTCTGGGGCTGGCTGTCAATTTCTAACACCGCAGATCAGAACAGTTCTGCGAGCATGCAGCGGGCGGAGCCTCCTCCGTGGGTCTCGATGTAGTCGAGCTGGGGGGAGAGGAGCTTGTAGTGTGCGCTGAGCTCGCGGCTCTGCTCGGTGGTGAGGCTCTTGCGGGCAGTGGCCGACATCACGAGGACGGGGCGGCCGGAGGGGCTGCTGAGCTCGAGCATATTGCCGGCAAAGCTCTCCAGCTGGTCAAATGAGATGTCCATTATCTTCCTGCCGCTGGCGGTGATGGAACTCAGGACTCTCTCCCGGTCCTCCGGGCGGATGGATTCGGTACAGACAATGCAATAGGCCGTGCCGAGGCTCATCAGCACATTGGTATGGTAGACAGCAACGCCATTGCGGTCGTAAGCCTCGAAAAATACGGGAGTATAACTCATCTGTTTGCAGAAATCCGCGAGCACCTGCTCAGATGTGCGGTAGGACTTGCAGGCGTAAACAATTTTGTTATCCCGGTCGAGAACCATGCTTCCGGTCCCTTCGAGGAAGAGATTGTCGTTTTCCCACCAGGTCAGGTCGATGACCCGCCGCACCTCGAAATTCTTACGGATGACCTCCAGAACCTCCGGCTTGCGCTCATTCCTCCGGTTGACTGCGGACATGGGATAGAGGACGAGGGTGCCGTCCTCATGGGTGCTGAACCAGTTGTTGGGGAAAATGGAGTCGGGGGTATGCGGATGCGGGGTGTCCTCTGCGATGACCACGTCTATCTTATTGGCCCTGAGAAGGGATACGTAGGAGGTGAACTCGCGCAGGGCGTTTTCCTGGGATGAGGACTCGCGTCCGGGACGGGAAAACGCGTTGTTGCCGCCCGTCTGCGGGTTGAATGCGAAACGGGCGGGCTTGACCATCAGTACCTTGGATGTCGTCTGCATGGTGAATTATTGTCTTTAGAGATGTTCAAATACGTCCTTGATAATGCCAGTGGCCTCGCGCAGCTGCTCCTCGTTGATGACCAGAGGGGGAGCGAAGCGGATGATGTGGCGGTGGGTGGGCTTGGCTATCAGGCCTTCCTCTGCCATAGCCAGACAGATGTCCCAGGCCTCGAGACCCTTCTGCGGCTCGGTGATGACCGCATTGAGCAGACCCTTGCCGCGCACGGACTTGAAGAAAGGCGAGTTGATCTTAGCGATCTCCTCCCTGAAAATCTTTCCGAGCCTCTCCGCATTCTCCGTCAGATGCTCGTCGCGGATGACCTCGAGGGCGGCTACAGCTACCTTGGCCGCCAGGGGGAAGCCTCCGAAAGTGGAGCCGTGCTCTCCGGGCTTGATGGTCAGCATGATCTCATCGTCGGCCAGCACAGCCGAAATGGGCAGGACGCCGCCGGAAAGGGCCTTGCCTATGGTTATCATGTCGGGACGGATGTCCTCATGGTCGCAGGCAAACATGCGTCCGGTACGTCCGATACCAGTCTGCACCTCGTCGGCTACGAACAGCACATTGTACTTCTTGCAAAGGTCGTAGCACTCCTTCAGGTAGCCGTCATGCGGCACATAGACTCCGGCCTCGCCCTGAATAGGCTCAGCCAGGAAAGCCGCAACCTTGTCGCCCTTCTCCTCGAGCACCTTGCGCAGGGCCTCGCTGTCATCGTAGGGGATGGAGATGAAACCGGGGGTAAATGGTCCGTACTGGGAATAGCTGTCCGGGTCGGTGGATATGGATACTATCGTAATGGTACGTCCGTGGAAGTTGCCCTCACAGGTGATGATGAGGGCTTCGTTCTCGGGAATGCCCTTCTTGATATATCCCCAGCGGCGGGCCAGCTTGAGGGCGGTCTCAACGGCCTCTGCTCCGGAGTTCATGGGCAGGAGCTTGTCGTAGACGAAGAACTTGGTGGCCATCTCCTCGTAGGGGCCGAGGCAATCGTTGTAGAATGCCCTGGAAGTCAGGCAGAGTCTCTGGGCCTGGTCGCACAGGGCCTTTACTATCTTGGGATGGCAGTGTCCCTGGTTGACTGCCGAATAGGCTGATAGAAAGTCATAGTAACGCTTGCCGTCCACGTCCCACACGTAGACACCTTCTCCACGGGAGAGGACTACAGGCAGGGGATGATAGTTGTGGGCTCCATAACGTTCTTCAAGATCGATGTAATGCTGTGCTTTGGGTGATATATTCATAGGACAGGGATTTTTATTTTCCGCAAATTTAATATTATTTTTGTGAAATGAAACTACTGAACCGAAAGCTGGAATTTCCGAGCACCTATGTGATAATCTTCGCCGTGACCCTCATCGCCGCGGCTGCCACGTGGTTCATACCCGGAGGGGAATACGTGACCGGAGACGACGGGGTGACCTTCGTCCCGCAGGAGTCCGTGCCGCAGACCTGGCAGATCATGACCTCGCTCTACGAGGGATTTACGGCCCAGGCGGGCATCATCGTCTTCCTGCTGATTATCGGCGGAGCATTCTGGATCGTCAATTCGGCCAAGGCCGTGGATGCCGGGATACACTCGTTTCTGGCCTTCACTTCGCGGCTCGAGAGGTTCAGGGTGCTGCGGGCTGTCGGGGTAAACAATATCGTTTTAGTGCTTATCATGCTGATGTTCTCGATATTCGGAGCGGTGTTCGGAATGAGCGAGGAGACGATTGCGTTCACGGTGCTGATAGTGCCGCTGGCGATATCGATGGGCTACGACTCTATAGTCGGGGTGTGTATGGTCTATGTGGCGGCACACGTGGGTTTCGCCGGGGCAGTCCTCAATCCGTTCACGGTCGGGGTGGCGCAGAACCTCTCAGGCCTGCCCATGTTCTCGGGTTTCGAGTACCGGCTGGTCTGCTGGGCCGTGCTCAATCTGGCGATGATCATCTTCGTGCTGCACTATGCGCACAGGATACACCGCGATCCCAAGCGGTCAGTCATGTACGAGGCGGATGCCAAGTGGAGGGAAAAGACAGCTGATGCCTCCTCGAAGCCGGAAGTGCTCCGGACCCGTTCCTCCTGGGTGGCTTTCGCCATCTCCTCGGCGGCAGCGGTGCTGTTCTCCGTTTTCTACGCCGGGGACTGCGAGATCAGCATCGGCAACGGCTCCTACCGTGCCGCGTGGCTTCTGCCCGCCGCCTCATTCTGCTACATTGTCCTCGCATTCTTTGCCCTGAGGCGCAACGTGAGATATTTTATCCTGACCATGCTGCTGTTCTCCGTTCTGTTCCTGATTATCGGAGCTCTCGGATATTCCTGGTACATAGAGGAGATAGCGGCCCTGTTCCTTGCCCTCGGCATCCTTTCGGGCATCGCTGCCGGGTACAATGCCAACCGCATTGCCCGGGAATTCCTCGAAGGGGCTAAGGACATTTTCTCCGCGGCCCTCGTCGTGGGTCTGGCAGCCGGCATCATCCACATCCTCGAGAACGGCCGGGTGATCGATACCATCCTCTATTCGATGGCCTCCGGTCTCGGAGAGGGCAGCAAGATCGGCTCGCTCTCGGCCATGTACGGCATCCAGACCGGCATCAACCTCTTCATGCCCTCGGCCACTGCCAAAGCCGCCCTCACCATGCCCATCATGGCCCCCTTCTCGGACCTGATCGGACTCTCCCGCCAGGCCACCGTCCTCGCCTTCCAGTTCGGCGACGGCTTCACCAACATGATTACCCCCGTCTCAGGCGTCCTCATCGCCGTCCTCGGCATTGCCGGCATACCCTACGCAAAGTGGGTCCGCTGGGTCTGGAAGTTCATCCTCGTGCTCATTGTCCTGGGCTTCCTTCTGCTGCTGCCGACAGTGCTGCTGCCGCTCAACGGGTTCTGATCTGATTTGGTTAATTACCCAGGCCCGCTCTTCCGCCAACGGTAAGCAGTGCAGCGGGGTTGTTTCACAAACACCTGCAAAACAAGTATTTGCAACTATAACGAGTTCTTTTCGCAGCTTTCTGAGCCTTCGCAAAGCACACCTTGATTTGCAAGAGCCTGATCCCCGAGCGCTTACAAAACACCCCCGCCTCCCTGCTTACCATTGCTGCCCAGATTTTGTGGACGCCGATGCAACATTTCCACTATTTTAGCGTTATTTAATCGAGAACTGACTTATAGCATCACTTACCATGCACTCATTCCTTAACTTCCTGAAGAAAAACAAGCTTTACACGGCCATCAACATCACCGGACTGACCGTATCGATGGCATTCGTGCTCCTGCTGGCCTGCTACGTGACCAAACAGCTGCGCACCGACAACTTCCAGCAGAACGCTGACCGTATCTACGTGGTAGCCAGCGACCGGCAGTACGAAAGCGCCTACTATCTGCAGACCTACCTGAAGCAGAGGTATCCGGAGATAGAGGCGTCCACGGCATTCTCCAGCCAACAGTCCATGGAAATAAGTTCGGGAGAGAACATGGTGCTCGGCACTTTGGGCATAGCGGACACCTCTTTCTTCGACATGTTCTCGTTCAGGATAACCGAGGGCAGCAACGAGGCATGGAAGGGAGATGCCAACAGCGCGGTCATCAGCCGGAAGATGGCCAACACGCTTTTCCACGGCCAGGATCCCATCGGACAGCCCGTAGGCCTGATACTGATGGGACACGACATCGAGGTCAATGTGGCGGCCGTGATGGAGGACATCGACAACTCCACCATCCCCTACTGCGACATCATCGTCAGGGGCGAATGGCTTCCCAAACTCAACCGGTCCCACAACATGCACCTGGGCAACAGCGGCTCGGTCATCACCTTCATCATGACATGGCCAGGGGCCGACATCGTATCCAAGACCGGAGACATGCTGGAATACTTCAAGGAGATATGGTGGACGTACAAGGGCGGGGCCAGCAAGGATGTGGAACTGATTCCGCTTGACGAGCTTTATTTCTATGGCGGCACGACCTGGAGCGGGCTGAATTTCGGGGACAAGTCCTTAGTCATGCTGCTGCTCTCGGTCTGCATCGTGCTGCTGCTCTTCGCGGTGCTCAACTATATCAATCTGACGACGGCCCAGGCGGGTTTCAGGGCCAAGGAAATGGCTACGCGGCGGCTGCTCGGCGACTCCCGCGGGCAGGTCATCGGGCGGATGCTCGGGGAGACCGGCATCCTGTGCGTCACGGCAATGGCGCTGGCAGTCCTTCTGGCGGAGGCCCTCTCTCCGGCTGCATCCCGGCTCTTAGGCTATGATTTCTCGATATTCGAGGAAATATCGGCGGCAAGCGCGGGCGCAGTGGTGCTTCTGACCATCCTGCTCAGCGTGGTATCCGGCATCGTTCCGGCCACACTCATATCCGCCTCCAAGCCCATCGACGTGGTTCGCGGCACCTTCCGGACCAAGACCCGCTCGGTCTACAGCAAAGTGATGATAGTGCTGCAGAACACGGTCACAGCCGTGATGCTGGTGGCTGTGCTGACCATGGCCCTGCAGATAAGGGCGATGATCCATGCCCCTCTCGGCTACAATACGGAGAATATCCTGAATGTCAGCACAGACCTCTTCGACGAGTCCTCAGGGCCGTTCGTATTCAGGGACAAACTACTGGAGCTCAGCTGCGTGGATGCTGTAGGGCTGGGCGAGGGCACGCCCCTGTACGGCACCAACAACAGCACCATGAACTACAACGGAGGACTGGTTTCCTTCCAGCAGTTCAAAGGGGATGACGCATATTTCGAGATATTGGGCATCAGGGAAAAGCAGGACAACCACACCGCCGAGGCCTCCTGGTGGCTCAACGAGTACGCCTTCCGCGAGCTCGGGCTGGACGAGTCCGCCCCGGAAGTGGTCTTTGAAAACAGCGACAAGTTCCCTATCGGCGGTGTTTACTATGACTTCAAGATCCGCCCCCTGCTCTACGCCCAGTCCTCCGCGATGATTTACAATTACCACACCTACCCCAGAGACGAGTTCCCATGGACTGTCCTGGTAAAGATAAACGGAGACCCACGCGAGGCATACGGGCAGATAGCAGCAGCGTTCCATGAGATTCGCCCGGACCGTCAGTTCGAGGCCAAATACATCGGGGATGAGATAGAGGAGTATTTCAGCGACCAGAAGCAGACACTCAAAGTCGTGCTGATATTCACGGTGATAGCCGTACTGCTCTCCTCCCTGGGCCTGCTGGCCATGAGCACCTACTACATGCTGCAGGAGCGCAGGAACGTGGCCGTCAAGAAGATCTTCGGCGGAGAGAGACAGCGCATCCTGAACGAACTGATCATGCACTACGTCAAGTTAGTGGCCCTGGCCTTCCTCATTGCCATACCCGTATCCTGGCTGCTGATGTACGCCTGGCTCCAGGACTACCTCTACCACATCGACCTGTACTGGTGGATCTTCGCCATCGCCTGCCTGCTCACCCTGACCGTCTCCACCCTCACCGTCCTGTGGCAGAGCATCCGCGCCGCCGACACCAGTCCGGTCGATGCGCTGCGGAAGGAATAACACCGCTGGCCGGAATCGGGTCATCTTCCTACTAAAATCTCGGGAAAACGGCCCTTCATGACCCGATAACTCCTTCGGAAGGGGTGAAAAGTGAGAAAGTGGCCGGATTCACCGTGGAAGCGGTTCACTTTCCCCTGTGAAAAGGCCTGTATATGCGCTCTGTCTCCGATGCTGCAGAAAAGGTGCCGACGGATGTGGCTTTTCACCGTCACCTTCTCGGCAGGGAACCATGGCAGGACCGCCGAGAGCCACCTCTGATGCAGATTGGCACATAACGAAAATGAGAAGGTGGTGGCAATATACCGTTTCGCCCGGCACCTTCTGATGGGGAGGATGTCATAAACGGCACAAAGGCTACGACAGAACGTCTGGAGGCGATTCGGGATTTGCGCACCTTCGGAAGGTGAGGCGAAAATGCGGGAAATCTGCACACCTTCGGAAGGTGGGAAGAGGCGGATGGAAACGAAAACGCGGGTACAGGTGCGACAGATGGTCCCAGGTGATTGCGCACCTTCGGAAGGTGAGACGGAAACGCAGGAAATCTGCACACCTTCGGAAGGTGGGAAGAGGCGGATGGAAACGGAAACGCGGGTACAGGCGCTACAGAGGGCCCAAGGCGATTGCGCACCTTCGGAAGGTGAGACGGAAACGCGGGAAATGCGCGCACCTTCGGAAGGTGGGACAGGGATTTCGACTACTCCTTCGGAAGGAGTGGGAAGGGGCTGAAGTGGCTACACGTTGAAGAGAAAGTGCATGATGTCTCCGTCCTCGACGACGTAGTCCTTGCCCTGGATGGCGAGCTTGCCGGCGGCGCGGCATTCGGCTTCGGAGCCGTACTTGACGAAATCGTCGTACTTGATGACTTCGGCGCGGATGAAGCCTTTCTCGAAGTCGGAATGGATGACTCCGGCGGCACGGGGAGCCTTGTCGCCCTTGTTGATGGTCCAGGCGCGGACCTCAGGTTCTCCGGCGGTGAAATAGGTGCGCAGACCGAGCAGGTCGTAGGCGGCGCGGACCAGACGCTCTATGCCCGAGTGCTCCAGGCCCAGCTCCTCGAGGAACATCTGACGCTCCTCGTAGCTTTCCAGCTCGGCTATCTCTGACTCGATCTTGGCGGCTATGACCAAGACTCCGGCATTCTCTCCGGCGACAGCCTCCCGCAAGCGGTCCACATAGGCGTTCCCGGAGGCTGCGGATGCCTCGTCCACATTGCAGACATACAGTACAGGCTTGGCGGTGAGCAGGAAGAACTCATGTGCGATCTTCTCCTCCTCCGGGTTCTCCAGCACCACGGTACGGGCAGACTTGCCGGCCAGCAGGGCCTCCCGGTACCGGGTCAGTATCTCACAGGCCTTCTTGGCGTGCTTGTCTCCTCCTGTGGCCTGTTTCTGGAGCTTGCCCAGACGGCTCTCGACGGTCTCCAGGTCCTTGAGCTGCAGCTCGAGGTCGATGATCTCCTTGTCCCTCACCGGGTCCACACTGCCATCTACATGGGTGACATTGGGGTCATCGAAACAGCGGAGTACGTGCAGGATAGCGTCAGTCTCGCGGATATTGGCCAGAAACTGGTTGCCTAGGCCCTCACCCTTGCTGGCCCCCTTGACGAGGCCGGCGATATCGACTATCTCGACCGTGGCAGGGACAACCCGTTTGGGATGCACCAGCGACTCCAGTACCTGAAGCCTGGGATCGGGAACAGTTGTGGAGCCGATATTGGGCTCAATGGTGCAGAAAGGGAAATTCGCAGCCTGGGCCTTGCCGGAGCTTATACAGTTGAAAAGTGTCGACTTGCCCACGTTGGGGAGTCCTACTATACCGCATTTGAGAGACATATCTGTACAATTTAATATTTTACAAAACCATCAGTTGCGCCACTATCACACGCAGGAACATCGCCAGGGGATAGACCGTCGCATAGGCCACCGCTATCCTGGATTCATCGAAGGTGGTGTTCATGAATGCCAGGGCGGTAGGATTGGTATGAGAGCCGCAGACCAGACCCGAGATGGAGAAGTAGTCGAATTTGAAGACCAGACGGGCCAGAATACAGACGATAATCAGAGGTACCACGGTGATAAGGAAGCCGTAGAGTATCCACATGTAGCCGCCTCCGAGCACCGCATCCACGAAACCTTCACCGGCTCCGAGTCCCACGGCGGCCAGGAACAAGGCTATACCTACCTCACGCAGCATCATATTGGAGCTGGCAGTGGTGTAAGTAACCATGCCGAAGTCAGGGCCGAAGCGTGCAATCAGAATGGCCACTACCAGGGAGCCTCCCGCCAGACCGAGCTTCAGGGGCTGGCCGAGACCGGGCAGCATAATGGGTATGGAGCCTACGATGATGCCGAAGAATATACCAATGAAAATGGGTATGAGCTTGGGCTCGCGGAGTTTTTTCGCCTGATTGCCCACGAGACGGGCCACCTTGTCGATAGCGCTTTGCGCTCCCACGACCATGATGCGGTCGCCTAATTGAAGATGCAGGCTGGGACTGGCTGTAATATCTATTCCCGCGCGGTTGACACGGGTAATATTCAGACCGAACTGTGCCCTGATATTCAACTCCCCGAGGCTCTTGCCGTTAACAGAACTGTTAGTCACCACAAGGCGACGGGAAACAAGATTGGTATCCAGTTTTTCCCATGTCTTCTGATCCATCTCGAGACGCTTCCCGATGAATGCTCCGACCACTTCCGTGTTGGCCGCAGAGGTTATCACCAGAAGCTTGTCCCCAAGCCCGATGACCGAGTCAGATGTAGGAATCTCCATGCGGCCGTCAGGATGGTACTGGCGCGAGACCACAAAATGTCTCGCCAGGAGTTCATCCACCTCTCGGATGGTCCTGCCGCAGATGGCCTCGTTCCTGACCTCCACAGCTATCTTGCAGGCGCTGTCGGGATTGGTCTCCTGATTGTGCACCTTCTCTTTCTCATTGTTTATATTGATGCGGAAGAACGCACGCACTCCGAGCAGGGTGAGAATCACTCCCACAACTCCGAGCGGATAGGCCACCGCATAACCCATGGCAATGGTCTGGTCGAGCGATCCGGTCATGTCGGTCACGGTCTGCTGCGCTGCACCCAGGCCGGGGGTATTGGTCACCGCACCGGACATCACGCCCACCATTGTGGACATGGGCGTTCCGGTAATGAAATGTATCGCGATGGTAATGCCCACACCCAGCACGACTATCAGCACAGCCAGCATATTGAGTCTCAGTCCTCCCTCCTTGAATGAGGCGAAGAATCCCGGTCCTACCTGAAGGCCGAGGGAAAACACGAAAAGTATAAGGCCGAAGTCACTGACAAAGCTGCGGACGGCCGGATTGATGGTAAAGCCGAAATGGGAGAGGATGATACCGACGAACAGTATCCACGTCACTCCGAGGGATATGCCGAAGACCTTGATCTTGCCGAGCATGATCCCGAGCGCAATTACAATGGCTATTATCAGAATCGCATGTGCCACGCTATCTGAGAACAGAAGGGAATCCAACCAGTTCATGTCTAATTCTCAAACAAAATGGAGCGCAAATGTAGCACTTTATTTGCGATTGGCAGGAATATTTTTCTCAAAAACGACTCCCTCGCGGTAGGCCTCGAGCAGGGCCGTCAGGTCCCTTATCTGTTCCTTGAGCACCTTACCTACATCTGTATCACCGACTTTCATTCTATTGCCCAGGTAGTCCACGACTGTCGTCATGGACTTGATGTCCACCCCGTCGCGCACGGCACGGTCAATGGACTTGAAGGGCTCGTGCTGGGCCAGTGTCAGACCATGTGAATTGAAAATCAGGGTATAGCCGGCAATGCCCGTGGTCGACTGATACGCCTTGGAGTAGCCGCCGTCGATGACCAGCAGCCGGCCTCCGGCCTTGATCGGGGACTCTCCCTTGGACGCCTTGACCGGCACATGCCCGTTGATGATGTGGGCATGCTCACCGGTAAGACCGAATTCTTCCAGAATCTTCCCGCATATCTCCCGGTCGTCCCGGTACTGCAGGTACCAGCCGTGCTTTTCCTTGTGCGTCTCCTTCTCGGCGATGAAATACCGCTCGAAGGTGGTCATCCGGTTCTTGTCGAAAGGGGGGGCATAGGGTCCGCACCAGAGGAACCACATGAAGTCCCGCGCATAAGTGCGGTATTTCTCGTCCTTGTCCTCATAATAAGCGGCACGCACCACCTTGTCCACCATATCGAAGAGGGCCTTGCCCTTGTACAGCTTACCGAGGATGTTGATCTCGTGGAAGGAGCCGTCCTCGTTGAGCGGCATGGCTCCGTGGAAAAGAAGGTTGGAGTTGCGCACCAGATAGAGGGAACCTTTGGAGTACAGACAGCGGATATGCCTGTCCAGCAAAGCGTTGTTGGTAAAGCTACCCAGCAGCTTGGCCACCACCCCTTTCTCCTCGGCCGTCAGCCTGTAGGGATGTGCAGGGTCGACGGTAGGGAAATTCATGTCCTTCATCGCATAGTCCTTGTCCCCGATACGCACGGTTCCTGCAGTAAAATCTATCTTGTCCAGCAGGTTGCGGTCCGCCATCCCGAACTCCTTGCGTCTGCGGATTATATCTCCCTCCAGCTTGAACTGGATGATGGATATCGCCTTGTGCATCTGGGCTATAAGCCGTACTGTCTTGTCATCGAAAGTCGCCCCGGAATCCAGCTTGGGCTGGAAAGACAGGCATGGATCGTCCCCGTAGGTATCCATTGCGAATGTAGCCAGGGGCAGAAGGTTGATGCCGTAGCCGTCCTCGAGGGTCTCCAGGTTGGCATAGCGGAGGCTGATTCGAAGGACATTGGCCATACAGGCGGCACTGCCGGCGGCGGCTCCCATCCAGAGCAGGTCGTGGTTGCCCCACTGGAAGTCCACATTATGGTACTCGCAGAGCAGGTCCATAATCTTGTGCGCCCCTGGACCGCGGTCATAGATGTCACCGATAATATGCAGCGAGTCCACTGTCAGCCGCTGGATAACGTATGCCATGGCGCAGATGAAGTTGTCGGCCGAACCGGTGGCGATGATGGTATTGAGGATAGCGTAGATATACTCATGCTTGTTGTTGTCCGTCAGGGACTCGTGTATCAGTTCCTCTATAATGTAGGAAAATTCCGAAGGCAGGGCTTTCCTCACCTTCGAGCGGGTATATTTCGAGGCCGAGGCCACCAGCACCCGAACGAGGTTTACAATGGTGACCCTGTACCACTCCGACATGTCCTTCTCCCGGGCCTTCACCAGTTTCAGCTTGCGTTCGGGATAATATATAAGGGTGCAGAGTTCTTTCTTCTCATCCTCCTTCAGCTGGAAACCGAAAAGTTCGTCCACCTTGCGCTTGATAGCCCCAGAAGCATTGCGCAGGACATGCTGGACCGAGTCATACTCGCCGTGCAGGTCGGTCATAAAATGTTCCGTGCCTTTGGGCAGATTGAGAATCGCCTCGAGATTGATTATCTCAGTAACAGCCGACTGGATAGTAGGAAAACTCTTTGAGAGCAGTTCCAGATATTTTACGTCTTTTGTCATAAAAGGTTTACTTACTTGTTGATACGGTAATTAAGACCGCTGGCGTCGAGCCAGTCAAGCAGCTCGTCCGAAGCTATTATGCTATACTTACGGGAGACAAACTCCGCATTGACCCTGCTGTCATTGTCATATACATTCAGCGTCAGATGAGCCTTGCCCTTATTGTGACTTATTGTCTTTTTCAGGGATTTCCTCAGGGCAGGGTCAATCCTGTTGAGCGGCAGGTCGATAATCAGGTCCCGCACCATCGACTCCCGGACATTGGCCAGAAGCGAGACGGCACGGACCTTAGTCCGTCCTCCGTTGATTTCCAGTACTTTATTGTCCTTGTCACCGACATTCCTGAACCTCGGGGCCACGTATACCCGCATCAGCAGGAACTCGTGCGGGCGGAGATAGCCGCTGACCGCCTCGTAGTCCTTGTCGAAGAGGGCGAATGTCGTACTGCCCTTGAAGTCCTCTATCGTCAGACGGCAGAACACCCCGCTGCCGTTGGCCTTGGGCTTGACCTCCACACTGCTGACCAGCCCCGCAATCCATTGGTCCTTATCGAAATCCTCACGGTTGCGGCTCGCACTCACCTTGTCCACGTAATCATTCCAGGAAGGAAGGTCCATCGTGGTAAAATGCTCTATCTCAAAGCGGAATCTATCGAGGGGATGGGCCGAGATGTACATTCCCACCAGTTCCTTCTCCTTCTTGAGCATCTCTATCTGGTCCAGCTCCGGCAGCACCGGCAGCGGAGGACGGACCGTCTCAATCTCGTCCCCGCCTCCGAAGAGGCTGTTCTTCATGGACTCGGCTGTCTTCTGGTACAATGAGCCGTAGCGTATCAGCAGGTCCAGGCAGGTCTCCCCCTTGCCGGCGTCCATCGCAAAGGAGCCGCGGTTGATCTCAGGGAAGGAGTCGAATGCTCCGGAGTATGCCAGGGCCTCTATGCCTTTCTTATTGACTGATGTGGAAGGGACGCGCTCCATGAAGTTGAAAATGTCGTTGAAAGGACCGTTGTTGCGCCGCTCCTCGATTATGCTGTTCACCGCGCCTATGCCGATACCCTTGATACCGGCCATGCCGAAGCGGATGTTGCCGTCCTTGTTGACGGTGAACTTGGTATAGCTCTCGTTGACATCCGGACCGAGAATCTTCATGCCGCCCCTCCGGCAGTCGTCCATGAACTTGGTGATCTCGTCGATGTTGTTGAGGTTGTTGCTCAGGACGGCGGCCATGTACTCGGCCCGGTAGTGGGCCTTGAGATAACCGGTCTGGTAGCCGACCCAGGCATAGCAGGTGGCGTGGGACTTGTTGAAGGCGTAGGATGCGAATGCCTCCCAGTCGTTCCATATCTTGTTGAGGATGGCCTCGGGATGCCCGTGCTCCAGACCGCCGGCAAAGAACTCGTCCTTTAGTTCGGCCATCACTTTTATCTGCTTCTTACCCATCGCCTTACGCAGCTTGTCGGCCTTACCTTTGGTAAATCCGGCCAGCTTCTGCGACAGCAGCATGACCTGTTCCTGATAGACCGTCACGCCATAGGTGTCATGAAGGTACTCCTCCATATCCGGCAAGTCGTACTCTATCTTGCTACGGCCGTGCTTGCGGTTGACGAAGTCGGGAATATAGTCCATAGGGCCGGGACGGTAGAGGGCGTTCATGGCTATGAGGTCCTCGAAGCGGGAAGGCTGCAGCTCGATAAGCCACTTCTGCATACCCTCGGACTCGAACTGGAACACGCCCACGGTATCTCCCCGTGAGAAAAGGGCGTAAGTCTCCGCATCATCGATAGGTATAGAATTGATGTCCAGTTCCTCCCCTCTCGACTGGCGGATATTCTCCACAGTATCTTTCAGTATGGTCAGGGTCTTCAGTCCTAAGAAGTCCATCTTGAGCATACCGGCCGACTCGATCAGGCTGCCCTCGAACTGCGAGACGAGGATGTCCTTGCCGGTCTCCTTGTCCTTGGCCGTGCTCAGAGGGATGAAGTTGGTCAGGTCGTCGCGGCCGATGATGGTGGCGCAGGCATGCACACCGGTATTGCGCACCGTCCCCTCCAGACGCTCGGCGTACAGGAGAGTATCGTGCACCAGCTGGTCACCGCTGTTGAAGGCCTCCTTGAACTCCGGCACCTTGTCCAGACAGAGCTTGATGGTGGGATCCACATCCTTGGCCTCAGTCACCTTCTTCTTCTGTCCGGGATGGTCGGGATCGTCTATCTCTTTCTCCTTCTGCACTGTAATCTTACGCGGCACCAGCTTGGCCAGCCTGTCGGTGGTATCCAGGGAAAGCTTCTGGATACGTCCCACATCGCGGATGACGCTCTTGGTAGCCATCGTGCCGAAGGTAATCACGTGGGAGACATGGTCCTTGCCGTACTTGTCCTCCACGTACTTGAACACCCGGTAGCGGCCCTCGTCGTCGAAGTCGATGTCGATATCCGGCATCGAGATTCGGTCAGGATTGAGGAAACGCTCGAACAGAAGGTCGTACTTTATGGGGTCGATGTTGGTAATCGTAAGACAATAGGCCACCACCGAACCGGCTGCCGAGCCTCGTCCGGGGCCCACCCATACGCCCATGTTGCGGGCCGCCTTGATGAAGTCCTGCACGATGAGGAAGTAGTCCGGAAATCCCATCTTCTTTATGGTCGCCAGCTCGAAGTCGATACGCTCCCTCGTGGCCTCGGGGATGTCCTCCCCGTAGCGGATGTGGGCGCCCTCGTAGGTGAGGTGGTGCAGGTAGTCGTTGGAATCGGTAAAGCCCTCCGGCAGAGGGAATACCGGCAGGATAGGGTCGTGGTTCAGGTTGATGACCTCCACCTTGTCCACGATCTCCAGCGTGTTGGATATCACCTCCGGATGGTCGGCGAAGATGGCCGACATCTCCTCGGTGGATTTCAGGTATTCCTGCTGGGTGTAGCGCAGGCGCTTGGGGTCGTCGAAATCGGAATTGGTGCTGATGCAGATCAGGCGGTCGTGGGCCGGGCCGTCCTCCTTACGGACGAAATGCACGTCGTTGGTGGCCACCACCTTGATGCCCAGTTTCTCCGCTATCCGGAAAATGACCTCGTTGACCTGCTGCTGATGGGCGAAAGTGCTCTTCTCGGCCCCCGGCACATCGGTCTCGTGCCGCTGCACCTCTAAATAATAGTCCTCCCCGAAGATGGACCTGTACCAGGCCGCCACCTCCTCCGCCTTGGCCGTATCGCCCTCCATGATGGCCTGAGGCACCTCGCCTCCGAGACAGGCCGAGCAGCAGACGATGCCCTCGTGGTACTGCTCTATCAGCTCGTGGTCGATACGCGGCTTGTAGTAGAAGCCCTCGATATAGGCCTTCGAGGAGAGCTTTATGAGATTGTGATAGCCCTGCATGTTCTTGGCCAGCATGATCAGGTGGTAGGAACTCTGGTCCTCCCGGCCCTTGCGCTCATGGCGGCTGCCTCCCGCAACATAGAACTCACAGCCCACGATAGGCTTCAGCGGGGCATTCTTCTTAGCCACCGTATCGAGAAACTCCTTCACGCCGAACATGTTCCCGTGGTCGGTTATCGCCAGGGCCGGCTGGCCGTTCGCCACGGCAGTATCTATCAGGTCCCCTATCTTGGACTGACCGTCAAGTATCGAATACTGGGTGTGTACGTGCAGGTGGGCGAATGACATATTTTTCGGATTTATGTCTGCAAATGTAATACTATTTCCCCCGTCCACCTATTGAAAAGTATAGTTTTTCATGGCATTTTCTATTGAAAAGTTTAACTTTGTAAACGAATCTGTTTAAGTATGAAAACAAAAGAAGAGTACATATCGCTTTTAACCACACACACCGATGAGCTGAAATCAGACTTCGGGGTAAAATCCATGAGACTGTTCGGTTCTGTGTCCCGTGACGAGCACGGCGAGGACAGCGACATCGATGTATGCGTCGATATGGCTCCTAAAGCCTATCTGGTAGCCGCTTTAAAACGGTTTCTGGAAAATCTCCTTCAATGCTCCGTGGACATAGTCCGGATACACAGGCATATAAACCCTTTCTTACTTAAAGAAATCGAAAATGACGGAATCTACATATTCAAATAACCGCGTACGCAGTATCTTCCTGCAAATCAAAGACGCAATCCATCAATTACTTGAATGGAACAAGGATGTCAGTTCTCCTGAAGATTACTATTCATCACCGGATGGAATGAAAAATCTTGCGGCCAGCTGCATGCTCATCGAAGCTATCGGCGAAGGCATTAAGCAGGTCGACAAGCTTACACATTCCAAATTGCTGTGCGAACGTCCGGAAATTCCATGGATCGATGTAATAGGCATACGGAATCACATAGCTCACGGATACTTTGATATAGACGGAGATATAGTTTTCGACATCGTCAAAAATAATCTCAACGACCTGCTGACTGCTGTCGATTACTTTTTGTCTGCCGACATTCAGTAATCCACATCACTTCCGCTCGAAGATGTAGAGCTTGTCGGCGCGGCGGACGCGGGAGGGTACGGGGATGGAGCAGGCGACGCCCTGGGGAGCGGTGTCCGAAGGGACGAGGTCTACGCGGATCTCGGGGATGTCCATCTCGACTACTCCGGTGGTGGGGCCGATGATGAGGATGTGCTGACCGACTTTCAGCGGGGCGGCCTCGACCAGGATCTCGGCCACTCCGAGATTGGAGAAATAGTTGTTCACCTTGCCGGCATAGACCTTCTTCATGGTCGCGCTGCTGCCGTAGACGCTGCTCCATTCTCCCAGACGGGCGCCCTGGTAGTAGCCGTCCCAGAAGCCCCGGTTGAACACCTGCGAGAGCTGGTCCCGGAACGAGGCCCCGAACTCCGGAGTGAACGTACCGTTCTCCACGGCATCGGCGGCGGCGCGGTACGCACTGACCACCTTCTGCACATACTCCGCCGGACGGGCACGGCCCTCAATCTTGAACACCGAAACGCCGGCTGCAGCCATCTTGTCCAGAAACTCTATGGTGCACAAGTCCTTGGGAGACATGATATACTTGTTGTCTATCTCCAGTTCGTAACCGGTCTCCAGGTCAGTAACCCTGTACCCCCTGCGGCACAGCTGGAGGCAGGAGCCGCGGTTGGCCGACTTGCCGTTCTCGTGCAGGCTCAGATAGCATTTGCCCGAGACAGCCATGCACAGGGCCCCGTGGCAGAACATCTCTATCTGCACGGGACGGCCTGACGGGCCTGTGATATGCTCCGATGCAATCCTGTCGCTGATTGCCCGTACCTGGTCCAGATTGAGTTCCCTGGCCAGGACCACCACATCGGCATACCGCGAGTAGAACCGCAGGGCCTCGGTGTTGGAGATGTTGAGCTGGGTGGAGATATGCACCTCGAGACCTATGGAGCGGGCATATTCTATGGTAGTGATGTCGGAGGCTATGACGGCCGTCACTCCGGCAGCCTTGGCCACATCAAGAGTGCTGTACGCCTTGGGAACATCCTCATCGTAAAGGATAATGTTCAGGGCAAGATAGGTCTTGACACCATTCTCGGAGCAGTACCGCACAATCTCAGGGAGGTCGCTCAGAGTAAAATTGTTAGCGCTGTGCGAGCGCATGTTCAGGTCCTCCACCCCGAAATACACCGAATCGGCTCCGGCCTGCACTGCCGCGGTAAGGGCCTCGAAACATCCGGCCGGGGCCATTATCTCAAGCCTGTGTCCTTTGCTCATTTGCGGCGGTAGGTTATCTGGGTGGCGAACTCTTCGAGCAGGGAGAGTTTCTGCGCTCCAAGTGACAGGCCCTCCACTCTGGCCATTGCCTGGTGAAAGTACTGCTCGATGGCTTTTTCTGCATTTTCCTTGACTCCCAGTTCCGTGAACAGCTGCTGGGCGGCAGCTATCTTCTCTGCGGCACGGTCTTCCCCGAGACGGAAAATCTCCTCGAAACGCGACCTGTGTTCTCCTCCGGCGGCCAGACGGGCAGCCTCGACGTAAAGCCAGGTCTTCTTGTTGTTCATGATGTCGCCGCCGATATGCTTCCCGAACACGGCCGGGTCGCCGAAAGTATCCAGATAGTCGTCTGTAATCTGGAAAGCCAGACCGAGGTCATAGCCGTACTTGTACAGAGCCTCTGCGGATTTCGCGTCAGCACCTCCCAGGACTGCGCCCAACTTGGCCGATCCGGCTATCAGTGCCGAGGTCTTCAGTCCTATCATCATGATGTAGTCGTCCATCGTCACTACAGGCATAGTCTCGTAGTTCATGTCGTACTGCTGTCCCTCGCAGACCTTCCGGGCAGTGTCACTGAACACGGCCAGCACTGCCTGCAGCTTGTCGGCAGGAGCCTTGCACACATATTCGTAGGCCTGTATCGACATCACGTCCCCCGAGAGAATCGCGATGTTCTCGTTCCACTTGCGGTACACCGTCGGCTGCCCGCGGCGGATATCGGCCCGGTCCATGATATCGTCATGAATCAGGGTAAAGGTATGGAATACCTCCAGACCAAGAGCCGGATACACCTGTTGCGGCTCGATCTTGTCGGAAAACAGCGAGCACGCCAGCAGGGCCAGACGCGGACGGATCCGCTTGCCCCCGATGGACATCATATATTCTATAGGTGTGTAAAGCTCAGCGGGCTCACCCTTCAGGTCGAGGGTGCATATCCCATTGGAGACGATCTTGTCGATTTCAGCTAAACTGTACATGGTACTATGGATTTTCCTTTCGCGCAAAGATACGACAATCTCCCCAATATCGCACCAAGGATTTTTTTATCGGGCTGCAGGCATAACCTGTACAATTCGTGTCGCAGGCAGTTATGTACACTCTGAAAAGCATGCCACCCGCGGCCTGTTAGCGGGAGGGGCCCGCCATGAGTATCACCGCGTTACGAAGTAACGAGATGATACTCACGGTGGGAGGGATAGCGCCGTAGGCGCGTACTTTTCAGAGTGTACATAACTGCCTGAAAGCTACACAGCCAAATAATTTGTATCTTCGCGGCGCAAAACAAAGCACATGGGCGAGAACAGAATATATACCGGAACCGCGACAGTAGTCAAGAACACCGGCAGCCACTACCTGCTGTCGGAGCTGCCGCAGTGGAAACCGCTGAACGCAGTGGTCAGAGGCAAGCTGCGTCTGAGCGGCTCTACGGCCACCAATCCGGTGGCGGTAGGCGACCGCGTGGAATACTCCGTGCCGGTGGATGCCGACGGAAATCCCGTGGACGAGGCCACCATCACCAAAGTCCTCCCGCGGAAGAACTACATCATCCGCAAGTCCACCAACCTCTCCCGCCAGTGCCACATTCTCGCCTCCAACATAGACACCGCCTACCTCATAGTCACCCTGGACTGCCCGGAGACCAAGTGGCCCTTCATCGACCGGTTTCTGGTCACCTGCGAGGCCTACAAGGTCCCCGTCACGATACTCCTCAACAAGACAGACCTGTACCGTGGCAATGAAGAGCTCACGGCCAGAAGCGGACTGTTCCACAGCATCTACTCCGACGCCGGTTACCCGATAATGGACATATCCGTCCTCACCGGCGAAGGCATCGACACGCTCAGGGACGAGTGCAACCGTGGAGGCATCACCCTCTTCAGCGGAGTCTCCGGAGTGGGCAAATCCTCACTGATCAAGGCCATTGACCCCGCCCTGGACCCGAAGACATCCGAAATCTCGGACAAATACCGCCAGGGCCGCCACACCACCACATTCTACGAGATATACCCCACCAGCGGAGGCGGCTTCATCATCGACACTCCGGGCATCAGGGGTTTCGGTCTGGTGGACATCGGGCCGGAAGAAATTTCCACCTATTTCCCGGAAATGCTCCGCGTCGCCGACAACTGCCGCTACAAGCCCTGCACCCACACCCACGAGCCGGGCTGCGCAGTCCTCGAGGCGGTAGAAAACGGAACCATCTCCCCGGAGCGCTACATGTCCTACCTCGGAATGCTCGAGGAGGAGGGAAAATACAGATAGTACGACATCATGAAAAGACATACGGAGAAAAGCACGTCCAGATCCATGAACAGCAGGATCCTGCACCTCGCGGTACCCAGTATCCTGGCCAATATCACCGTTCCCCTGGTAGGAATGGTGGACATCGGCGTCTCAGGCCGTCTGGGCAATGTGGCAGCCATCGGGGCAATAGCCGTCGGTTCCATGCTCTTCGACCTGCTCTACTGGAATTTCGGATTCCTACGTGTCGGCACAGGAGGGCTCACTGCACAGGCATACGGCCGCAAGGACCTTCCGGGAGCAATGCGCTACTTCGTCCAGGGGGAGGCGACCGCCCTGCTCTCGGCCTCATTCCTGATACTGATCCAATGGCTCTTCGTCGAGGCGGCCTTCCTCTTCATAGACTGCTCCGCTGAAGTACAGGAACTCGCCAGGAAATATTTCTTCATCCGCATCTGGGACGCTCCGGCGACCCTCTCGCTGATGGTGTTCAAAGGATGGTTCATCGGCATGCAGAACACCGTCTTCCCGATGGCGGTGGACATCACGGTCAATGTGGTCAATCTCGGCATGAGCATATTCCTCGGCCTGCACACCCCTCTCGGCTTCGCCGGCGTGGCCCTCGGCACTGTCATCGCCCAGTACACAGGTCTTATCCTGGCCTCCGTCCTGATGCTTACGCACTACGGCAGACTGCTGCGGCACGTCAATATCCGGCAGCACGTGAAATTCCGCTATATGAAGTCGTTCTATGTCCTCAACGCCAACCTCTTCCTGCGCTCACTGTGCTTCATGCTCATCTACTGCGGGTTCACCTCGCTGGCCGCCCATTACGGAGACGTACAGCTGGCTGTAAGCACCATTATCATGAAGCTGCTGATGCTCTACTCCTACATTCTGGACGGATTCGCATACGCCGGAGAGGCCCTCACCGGACGATACATAGGAGCACAGGACAGACCGTCCCTGAACAAGGCTGTCCGCCTGCTCTTCACCTGGACCGCCGGCCTGGCCGTCATCTCAACCGTTGCATACGGCATAGGAGGTCAGTGGATGGTAAGTCTCATGACGACAGAGGCAGCCGTGACAGCTGCCTCGAAACCTTATATGATCTGGCTTATAATCATGCCATCCTTCAGTTGCCTGGCCTTTATGTGGGACGGCATCTTCATCGGAGCCACCGCCGCCAAGGCCATCCGCAACGGCATGATCTGGGCATGTGCCTCCTTCTACGTCTGCTATTTCGCCTTCCGCGGCCTGATGGGCATTCAGGCCCTGTACATGGCCTACTTCGCCCACCTCATCGCCCGCGACGTCTACATGACGGTCACGGCACGCAGACAGGTATTCTCCAGAATTACTCCTGAGCCCCGGACTCCTGCTCCTCAACGGCAGGAATAGTCCCGTCCCACAGCTCCAGCGCCTCCTGAAGCTGGCTGTCCTGACGGATGGCAGACTCGACACCACCGGCCCGGAGATAGAACTTCAGGGCTATCTCATCCTCCAGAAGAGCCTTGACTGTGGATTTATTGGCCTCTAAAAATTCCTCTTTTGTCAGCGAGATGCGGTCAAGCAGCCCGTCCATTTCCTCCTTCAGACCATCAAGAGTGCTGTCGAGCCCCTCACGCTCAGCGGCCTCCAGAACCCTTTCCATCTCTATCTGAGCTTCTGTCCTGGCATCGAACTCCTTCTGCGCCGCGAACTTCACGAAATCGGCATACTCATCATCTGTCAGAAGGAACTCCCCTGCGGGAGCTATGCTGTCATGCGTGTTGTAGTACTTTATGGCAAAATCGCTGATGACATTGCTGTAAATCAACGATATGACAGGACGACTGTAATATTTGGGCTCCACCTCGATATCCGGAGTGATACCGCCTCCGTCATAGACTGTACGTCCCAGACGGGTCTTGAATGCCTTTTTCAGAGAATCCGGCACATAACCCACGCTGCCGTCCTCATTGCGGTGGCTGTAGTCTATCGCCTGAACGCATCGGCCGCTGGGAGTGTAGTATTTGGCAGTAGTCAGTTTAAGCGAAGTGCTGTAGCCCACCGGACGGATAGTCTGCACCAGGCCCTTTCCATAGGTCCGGACACCGGCGATAGTAGCGCGGTCCATGTCCTGCAGGGCTCCCGCCACGATTTCAGAAGACGATGCCGAGCCTGAGTTGACCATGACCATCAGCGGCATGATGGTATCCACGGGTGCTGTCTCAGTCCTGTACTGGAAATCGGCGGCCGGATGCTTGCCCTTGGCCGACACTACCGGAGTACCCTGGGGTACGAACAATGACACTATGCCCACCGCCTCGTTCATCAGTCCTCCGCCGTTACCGCGCAGGTCGATTACCAGACGCTTCATCCTGCCGTCGGCCTTCAGGTTCTCGAAAGCCCTGCGCACATCGCGCGAACCGTCCACCGTAAAGCCGCCTATCTGGATGTATCCGGTAGAGTCATTCAGAAATCCATAGTACACAACATCGGGAATATGAATCCGTTCCCTGGTCAGAGCCACCTGGACAGTATCCCCTCCGCGTCCGCGCACCACGGTCATATTGAGAATGGTGCCGGGACGTCCACGCATCCTCTCACTGCACTGCTCGGCTGTAAGGTCCTTGGTATTGACTCCCTCGATGGCCGCGACAGTGTCTCCGGGATGCAGACCCGCCTTGAGCGCGGCGGAATTCTCATAAGGTTCTGCGATGATGATGTGTCCGTCGGGGATTTTCTGTATCAGAGCCCCTACTCCGCCATAACTGGCAGTAGTCATGATATCCAGATCCTCCTCGTTCTCCTCGGGAATAAATACCGTATAAGGATCGAGGGTCGCCAGCATCGCATCTATACCCTTGTGCAGCAGGTCGTCCAACTGCACGGAATCCACATACTGCGCCTGCAGGGTCCTCAGGACCATTGACTGTATCTCCAAATACTTGCCGGTGTTGAAATCCTCCGACTGGGCTGAGAGCGAAAAGGTAGCCGCAACCGCTGCCGCCAATGTCACTGCCGTCTTCCTGAATGTATTGATTTCTATCTTCATTGATTTGTATTTTACTGAATCTGGAGACAAAACAAATTATATGCCGGAAATCTCCGCAGTGGTGTCCAGACAGAAATCCAGGTCCCGCTTGATCTGTTCCACGTCCATGTGCTGGCCTATGAAAACTATCTTCTGCATACGGTCTCCATAATATTCGTCCCAGTCACGGGCGAAACCAGGGTCCTGGGCCTTGAGCTGCTCCAGCTCGTCTTCCGGAGCTGTGGCGTACCACTGGCCGGCCTCCTTGAGCTGCTTCTGCCTTCCGGCCTGCTCGAACATATAGGACATATCCGGGTCCTGGGTAAAATAGCAGATACCCTTGGCGCGGATTACCTCCCGCGGCCAATGCTTGATGACAAAGTTGTCGAACTTATTGATATCAAATGCAGGACGGCGGTAGTAGACAAATGTGCCGATACCGTACTCCTCGGCCTCACCCTCGTCATGGTCATGATGGTCATGTCCATGCTGATGGTGATGATGCCCGTCGCCGTGCCCGTCGTGCCCTTCATGCTCATGCCCGTGATGATGCCCGTGTCCGCGGGCCTCAGCCTCCTCATCTTCGGTAGGCACGGCCTCTATTCCCTGCACCCAGCCGGCCGAGGCGGCCACACGGTTGAAATCGAACATCCGGGTATTGAGTATCAGGCTCAGGTCTATCTCCCCGTAGTCGCACTCGATGATACGGGCCGAAGGCTGGACAGTGGCGATGATATGGCTGATACGGGCCCTCTCGTCCGGAGTGACCTCCGAGGCCTTGTTGAGCAGAACGATGTTGCAGAACTCTATCTGCTGAAGAATCAGATTCTCGATATCATCCTCGTCCAGGTTCTCCTGCATGAGGCTGTCCCCGCAGGCAAACTCGTCCTGTAATCTGAGGGCGTCGACCACCGTCACCACACAGTCCAGCCTGGGTACTATGCCTGCTGCCTCAAGCCTCGGATCCATCCTCGGCATGGTGCATATAGTCCTCGCGATAGGCTCAGGTTCACAGATACCGCTGGCCTCTATGACTATGTAATCGAAACGCCGCATCTGTATCAGCTCCGTAATCTGGTTCATCAGGTCAGTCTTGAGGGTACAGCAGATACAGCCGTTCTGCAGAGCAACCAGACTGTCATCCTGAGTACCGACCACGCCGCCGCGCTGAATCAGGTCCGCATCTATATTCACTTCTCCGATATCGTTCACGATGACGGCGAACCGGATGCCCCTCTCATTGGAGAGGATGCGGTTCACCAGTGTTGTCTTCCCGCTGCCCAGATATCCGGTAAGGAGCAGCACAGGGACTTCCTGTTTGTTCATGTTACAATTTTGTTTAAACAACGGACGCAAAAATAACTAATTATCCATTCTTTTTGTAAATTTGTCAGCGAAAGTTACACGCACACACGTCTGAATGGGCCGAATATCCAGAATATCCGCGGCAGTCCTGACCGCATGCCTGCTCGTCCTCTCCTGCGCCCCGGGCTCAAGAGAGGCCAGGACTCTGCTTTCAGCCGCAGATTCCCTCATGGACACCGACCCCTATGCAGCCCTGTACAGTCTGATGTCCATCGACAGCACGATAATACCCACGCTCAGAAAAAAGGAGAGAACCAAGTACTTCCTGCTGCGCACACAGGCAAAATACAAATGCTGTCTCCCGATAGGCAGCGACACAACTATCGGCATGGTGACAGACTACTACAAAAGAAAAGGTCCGGCTTCCCGCTATGCCTCGGCCCTCTGCATGAGAGGGGCGGTAGAATTCGAACGGGGAAATCCCGTATCGGCTCTCGAGGACTACAAGGAAGCCGAGCACATCATCAACAGCAGAGGTACGGACCCGGTCGCATCTGGCCTGCTCCATACCCGCATAGCCGAATTGTACCAGCAGACATTCGTCAATGACTCCATAACCGTGGACAGGTACCGCAAGGCCCTGGATTGCTTCCTGCAATCGGACCGCCGCGACCTGATCATGAAGGGACGGTTCTCACTTGCCAGAGCACTGCTGCCAGTCTCCCCGGAAGAAGCATACTCCAACATCCTGGCAGGAACTGTTCTCGCCCGCAAGTTGAAAGACAGCACTATGTTAAAGGTAGCCCGCGAGCTGGAGACATCCTACCTGCTCATCACAAGACAGTACGGAGAGATTATACGGACAGCAGGCCCCCTCATCAGGAAAATGGAGCAGAACCCGGATAAGACCGTATGCAAGTCGGGAGCCAACGTCCTCATGTCAGCCTGCATCGCCTACGCCAGATGCGGATACCCGGACTCTGCGAGAGCCATACTTCCACATATCCCGGGAAACACACTTGAAGGGAGCTCCTATCACATGCTCCGATATGAGATAGCCCTCAGTGAGGGAGACCTGGATTCGGCCCTGTTCCACCACCTCAATATGGACAGGCTCACTGACAGTACTCTGGCAGAGGGCTACAAACTTCATCTCAGAGGAGTGGAGAAACGTTTCGAGACCGGCAGGATAAGGGAACGGTATTCATCGATGCAGGCGCGCTACCTGTCCCTGTATATCATACTGCTTGGCTTACTTTGCACGATATCCATAATCTTCTCATTAATATACATCCGCAATATCCGTCTTAAACGTGAGATTGAGAAATGTACGGATATCATACGGGTTCTCAATGAAGAAAAGGATTCATCCAAAAGCAATACTCAAACTATAGCCGGCAAAGAGAGCACCGTCATCTCCGAGGAAATGCTGAAAGTAACCGACGAATTGATCGAGGCTTACTACAAGTATGGAAGGACCAAGGCAATAACAGAGCAAGTCAAAACTATACTCAGGCATCATTTCAATGAAGAAGGAACAATGGTAAAAGTCCGTAGAATAGTCGATGCCACCTACCCTGGATTTCTATCCGGCCTGGAGACCTCCTATCCTTCCCTCAAGGAAAAGGATATCTATATCATAGCCCTCACTGCCTGCGGCTTCTCGACAGGAACTATCTGCGCACTACGCAGGATAACAGAGAGTTCCCTCTACGTGGAAAAGACCAGAATTGCCCGCAAGATAGGCGAGACCGGGAGTCTCTCCGACTTTGTACAGAAAGCCCTGCAAAACTATAATGCATCTTAACAGGCCTTTCCTCGACTAACAATAATTATTTTTATGATTTTAAGGTAATTACAGATAGAATTGCCATATTTTCCGACATGGAAAAATCTTAGCAAATCAGCATACTTCACTTATTATCAACGATTTATCCAATCCACCAAACTAAGATTATTTTTTTGGTGGAAACACATCTGTTCTCTAAATTTGTTTCAGTTAAAAAAATTACGATGAAAAGCTTCTGACACCCGGAGTGCAAGGTTTGGGGATTACATGCATTCCGGGTGTTGCTTTATACCATTCCGAGAATTCCATCGACGAATCGGCGGTCATTGCTCAGGCGCGGCACCTTGTTCTGCCCTCCGGTCTTGCCGCGTCCCTCCATCCATCTGTAAAATGTCCCCGGCGGAACGGGAGTAAGTTCCAGAACCGTCATCGTCACATCCCCGCTGCGCTTGGCCTCATAATCCGAGTTGCGGCGGCACAAAGCGGCGTCCAGCTCATCCCTGAACTGTTCCAGCTTCCGAGGATCCCGCACTGCCTCCTGACTTCCTGCCGAGAACTCCACCACCCACTGATGCGCCCCCTTGGCATGAGCCCCGTCCATGAATACCGGAGCCACCGTATAGTCGGTCACCTCCACCCCGCAGACCCGGCAGGCTTCCGAAAGAGCCTCCTCGGCATTATGAATCATGAGTTCCTCTCCGAATGCATTGATGTAAAGCTGAGTGCGTCCGGTAATGATAATCCGGTGAGGACAGAGTGAGGTAAACTCCACACAGTCCCCTATCAGATACCGCCAAAGACCGCTGTCGGTAGTTATCACCATGGCATACGTCACTCCTGTGCGCACCTCATCCACAGTATAGACCTCCTCCGACTCCCCTGCCAGCACCTTCTCCAGCGATTTCATCGGAATGAACTCGAAGAACACCCCGTTGTCCAGGGTCAGCGCCATGCCTTTCTGCGACGGATCGTCCTGCAGGGCGAAATAGCCTTCCGAGGCATTGTAGTTCTCCAGATAATGCATCCGGTCCGAAGGGATGAGGCGGCGGTACTGCTCCCGGTAAGGTTCGAAACTGATGCCCCCATGCATGAAAAGCTCGAGGTTAGGCCATATATCCGTCAGATACTGAGCATGATTATACTCCAGCAGCCGTTCTATCATAATCAGGTTCCAGGACGGTACGCCGGAGAAATTGGTCACGTTCTGTTTCGAGCACACCCGGCAGATTCCCTCTATCTTCTGCTTGAAATCCGGCAGCATGGCTACGTCCCGCGACGGAGTACGGACAATCTCGGCCACCGACGGACTGTTGCTCAACAGGATGGCCGAGAGGTCCCCGTTCCTGGCCCCGCCGTCCGAGAGCTCGTCCACCTTGACACTGCCGCCGAGGGTGAGAGCCTTGCCGTTGAAGAGCCGCGAATCGGGATAGCGCCGGATATAGGCTGCGAGCATGGTCTTGAAGCCGCGGTAGTGACAGCCTGACAGATTGGCCGGAGTCACCGGGATGTACTTGCTCTTGTCGGAGCTGGTGCCGCTGGACTTGGCGAACCACTTGACCTTCTGGTTCCACAACACGTAGTTCTCTCCCCGTCGCAGGCGCTCGATGTAAGGGGCGAAGCCGTTGTATTCCCGGACAGGCACCAGACGCCTGTAGTCCGCGTAATCCTTGATCCGGCCGAAACCGTGCTCCTTGCCGAAAGCCGTCTCACACCCTGCGGACAGCAACTCCCTGAAGACATTCTCCTGCACCGCCCCGGGATGCTCACAACCCCGGTCGAAACTTCTGAGCAGCGGACTCAGCGCCGCCATCACTGTTTTGTTGATTAGTGACATGACTTACCGTGCTTTTAAAACGCAGGCGAAGTTAACGAGAATTCCGGAAAAGTCAACGGATTTTCGATATCTGGTGCAGAACGGCCACCGAACGCAGGTCGATACGGGAGCCTGTGTGGTACTCCAGCCAGCGCAGGACGGCCTCGACAAGATCCTTGCGCTCAGCTCCGGTCATCGGCAGCGTCATGGCCTCCTCGAACGCCGCCTCGTGCAGAGTCTGCAGGCGTCCTGTCTGCTGCGGTGTGAACGGATTGTAATCCAGATTGAAACCACGCTCAAAGGGAAATCCCAGATAAGCGGCGTACCGGTCCAGAAACCACAGGTGGAAATTCGCGGCATTGCCCTCCAGCGCCTCCAGCCTCAGCACGGCATCCTCCAGAAAATCGTACAGGTCCTCGTCCCGCTCGGAATGCAGGAGAGTGCGGAATAGCAGCTCGCTGATGAACATGGCTATGGAAATCTTACCGATATCCTCCCTTATCGAGTGCAGGCGGTACTTAGGGGAAAATTCCCTCAGGTAGGCCATTCCGGCTTTCGGGCTCCGGGAAGCTACGTAATTGACAATACTGAGCGGATGCAGCAGGACAGCCCCGGGATGGGAGGGCCGCCGTTTCCCTGAAGTGCGGAAAGCCCCGCGCAGCATCAGGCTCATACGGCCTTCCTCCCGGGTATAGCCGTGGACTATCAGGGAGGTGTCGCCGTAGCGCGTGGTATGAAGGACTATCATCATCGGTTTACCTGCGTCCGCATCCACTCCGCGAACTTCCTCATGGCATCGCCCCGGTGGGATATCGCGTTCTTCTGCTCATGCGTAAGCTCGGCGAAAGTCTTCTCCAGGCCGTATTTTTCCGGAAGGAATACCGGGTCATAGCCGAAGCCGTCCTTACCGGATGGGGCTGCGGCTATCTCCCCTTCCACCCTACCCTCGAACACCTTCTCCCCGCTGCCGCTGACATAGGCCACCACGCAGCGGAAACGGGCGGTACGCAACCTGCGGCCTTCCTCTTCTGCGGGTACGTCCTTCAATTCGAAGAGGAGCTTGCGGACATTGTCCTCAGCCTTCTTCCCCGGACCGGCATAGCGGGCCGAGAGCACCCCGGGAGCCCCGCCTAGAGCGTCCACGAACAGTCCCGTATCATCCGAGAAGCAGGGCATTCCCGTGCGTCTGAAGACATATTCCGCTTTCTGGAGCGCATTGCCCTCCAACGTATCCGATGTCTCCGGAATATCCTCCGTTATACCCAATTCCGCCGGAGTCCTCAGACGGAACTCCGGACCTAAAATCTGTGCGGCCTCCTCCACCTTGTGGCGGTTGCCCGTTGCAAAAACTATTTCCATTGTATTCCTTTTTTTCTTTGCACAAAACTACTGAAAATATCTACTTCTTGTATGCCGGCCTTCGGAGAGGACTACGGCGGTGACGGCTATGATGATCAGGATGATGCCGGCGGCTGTGCGGAGGGTAAATGCCTCGGAGAGGGCAAGGACACCGATGACTACTGCGGTGAGGGGTTCGAGGGCTCCGAGGATGGCACTGAGGGTCGGACCGATACGCTTGATGGCTGCCACGAGGGTAATGTTGGAGACTGCGGTGCCGAGCAGGGCGATACCGAGGATATTGGCCCAGAGGAAGCCGTCGGAGAGGGGCACCAGGCGGACTCCGCCGAATATCATGCCGAGGACGGTGAAACTCACTGCCCCGAACCCCATCACATAGACGGTAAGCGGCAGGGACGGCATCTCCTGGACCTTGGTCTTGCGCACACCCACGATATAGGTGCCGTAGGAAATGACGGAAAGGGCTGCCCACAGGACACCTGCCGTGACATTGCCCCCTTCAAGCCGTATGTCCCCTCCGGCTAAAAGTCCGGCCCCGATCAGGGATAGGATGATGGCACCGATTTTGATCCATGAGCGGGGCTCGCGGAAGACCGTCATCATGACGGCAGCCACGAAGAGCGGATACATGAAATGTATCGTCGAGGCAACCCCGCTGGCTATGTTCCTGTAGGCTATCAGCAGGCTGATGGCTGTAAGGGCACAGAAAAAACTGACGGCAAGCAGCGGCAGCCAGGCACCTTTCGGTATGCGGAAGGACTTGTGCATGAGTATGCCCACGGCCAGCAGGATGAGAGTGGCCACACCCCAGCGGTAGGCGAGCACCTCGAAAGGCGAGAAGCCCGCGTCCATGAGGGTGACGGAAAAAAAGGGAACGAAGCCGAATGTCAGTGAAGAGACTGCAGCGAGGATGATGCCGGATGTCTGCGATCCGGCCTTACTTGCTGCGCTTACGGGTTCTACGGGACGCCGGCTTTGCAGGGGCCGGCTGCTCTGCTGCTGGCTGCTGGGAAACTGACTGTGGTTCATCGCTTTGGATCAGACCTTTATCGTCTTCCATTTCAACTAATTCATAATCGATGATCTTCTGCTCCAATGAGGCACGGACCACCCGGATCCAGACCTTGTCACCCATGGTGAAACGGCGTCCGCGGGAACGGCCGACGATGGAGTAGGTCTCCTCGTCGAACTGGTAGAAGTCTCCGGGAATGTCCCTGACAGGCACCATACCCTCCACCTTGTCCGGCTCGGTCTCCACATACAGACCCCACTCGGTCAGGCCGGAGACAGTTCCGGGGAATATCTGGCCGACCTTGTCCTGCATGTACTCGCAGAGCTTGTACTTGATGCTGGAACGCTCGGCCTCGGTGGCTATCTGCTCGCGCTGGGATGCGTACTGGCAGCAGGTCTCGTAGTATTCCTTATTCTGGGACTCGACTCCGGCCAGATACATGGCCAGCAGGCGGTGCACCATCATGTCTGGATATCGTCTGATAGGTGAGGTGAAGTGGGTGTAGTATTTGAATGCCAGTCCGTAATGGCCAACATTGTCGGTTGTGTAATGGGCACGGGCCATGGAGCGCAGGGCCATCATCACCACAGCCTCCTCTTCAGGACGGCCCTTGACGGTGCCGAGCAGGTTGTTGATACGCTGGGCCACATTCTTGCCTTTTATCTCCTTTACCTTCACACCTTCGGGGAACCGCTTGGGCTCCTCTTTTTTCTGACCGTCCTCCATCGCTCCCGGCTCCATCGGGAAGTCGTAGCCGAAGAGACGGACAAACTTGCGGAGTACTCCGAGCTTCTCCTCGTTGGGATCCTCGTGGACACGGTAAACGAAGGTCTTGGCCTTCTTCGTCTTGGGCACCTTGCCCACATACTCGGCCACGGCACGGTTGGCCAGCAGCATGAACTCCTCGATGAGCCAGTTGGCCTCCTTCGATATCTTCTCATAGACCCTTATCGGCTTGCCGGTCTCATCCACCTCGACCTTCATCTCGGGACGCTCGAAGGCGATGGCTCCAGCCGTGAAACGCTTCTTCCTGAGGACAGAGGCGATCTTGTGCAGGGTCTGTATCTCCTTGGCGAGAGGACCCTGTCCGGTCTCTATTATGGCCTGGGCCTCGTCGTAGTTGAAACGGTAGTCGGACTTGATGACGGTGCGGCCCAGCCAGGTCTTCTTGACCGTTCCCGTAGGTGCTATGTCAAATACAGCTGAGAAGCAGAGCTTTTCCTCTCCGGGGCGAAGGGAGCAAAGATTGTTCGAGAGTTTCTCAGGAAGCATGGGCACGGTACGGTCCACCAGGTAGACGGACGTTCCGCGCTCGTAAGCGCACTTGTCGATAACCGAGCCGGGAGTAACGTAATGTGTTACATCGGCGATATGCACTCCCACCTCAATGTTTCCGTCACCGAGCTCGCGGTACGACAGAGCGTCATCGAAGTCCTTGGCATCGGCAGGGTCGATGGTGAAAGTGGTCACCTTCCGGAAATCCCTGCGCTCGGATATATCCTTCGGAGTTATCCTGTCGGGCACGGCCTCGGCTGCAGCCTCCACCTCGGGCTCGAAACGGTAGGGCAGACCGTATTCGGCGAGAATGGCGTGCATCTCGGTGTCATTGGCACCGGGCTCACCCAGTACATCCACGATACGGCCCGTAGGAGCAGAAGCCTTGCGGGGCCAGTCGGTCACTATGACAGCTGCCTTCAGACCGGACACATCGCCCGGCTTCCAGGTCCGCTGTCCGTCTTCTCCGAAGCACCTGTCTATTTCTTTCAGCGGTATGCTGATGTCGTAAGGCATGTTGCGGCTCTCCATGATCAGCCAGGCCTCGCCGCGGGATATCTGCAACACCCCGATATGAGGCTTGGAGGAACGCTCGAGGACAGTAATCACCTCACCCTCGATGCGCTTGGGCTTGCCGTCCTTGCCGACACCCTTGGCCTTGGTGGTAAGTACCTTGACAATATCTCCGTTTAGCGCCCCCCTCATCTTGTGCTGAGGCACGAATATATCGGTATCCCTGTCCGGCACTTCCACGAAACCATAGCCCTCCCGGGTCATGCTCACCGTACCGGTCAGTTCCTCCTTGTTGAAATGTTCTTTCTTGCCCTTTGATTTCTTCTTTCCACCTGAGCGTTCTTTTCTCTTGAGATTCAATTCTTTCTGCATTGCCTTCTGGTCAGGCGTCTGATTCTTCCCGCCTTTGCCGCGCGGCCGGGAAGAGGGTCGTTTCTTTCTTGTCATATACGCTATTCTGTTATCTGCGACAAATTTACTATATTTGAACAGAAATACAAACGCCTATGAGACATCAATACAGTTTATTGAAGACAGCCGCGGCCATCTTCCTCACCGCAGGCATGCTTTTTCTCAGCGGATGCGGAGGGAAAGACAACGGAATTGAGATTGTCGACCTGTACGGGTACGAGGACGGGGGAATGCTGACGGACAGAATGCTGGACAGCATGGCACAGGAAATCAGAGTAATAGAACTTTCGGCAGGAGAAGACCTGACTGTACCGGTATACCCTGAACGGGTAAAATTCACGGCAGACCGCATATACGTGCTTGACAACCAAGGACCGAGGAAATGGCAGATGCTCGCTTTCGACAGCGACGGAAGGCTGATGCAGAAAATCGGCAGGCAGGGACGCGGACCTGGAGAGTATTTCGTGATATCCGATTTCGCGGTGGCACCGGACGGAAGTCTGTGGATCAATGACGCCGGCATGGACAACATGCTCCACTACAGCAGCAGCCTCGAGTACATCGACACCTATCCGATGCCGTACGACATAGACAACATGGAGTTTCTCGAAAACGGCGAGGTGCTGGTCAATGTCTCCCAATGGGACTCCACTCAGATAGAAATCGCCGTGACAGACACCATGTTCCGCCATGACGGCCGCAGAGAACTGCTCCGCTACAGCCACAGCCAGCGCACCGGCTACGTCTACACATTCGGGGACGGGTCCCTGATACGGACTCAGGACGGATATCTGCACTGTCACCCCATCGACCCGGACATCTATCTGATAGACGACGGCACAGGAGAGATTCTCCGCCACTACCGCGTGGATTTCGGCCCGGATGCACTCACTCACAATGATATAAGCAGCCTTGGAGACAATGACGACCGCTATATCGAAATCCTGTGCAGCAGCTCCTATCTGTACAAGATATTCACTGTCACAGACCGCTACATCCTCGGACAGGCTATGAGAAAGGGGGAATACCCGTATTTTCTGGCCGATCTGGACACTGAGACTGTCTACTGGAGCAATTCAGACAGTTCAGAGGATTGCATGAGCGGCATCCTCGACTACCGGGACGGCTGGCTGATATCCACCTTCCTTCCGGATGAGCCGGAAGCCCATTACAGACTGATCCTGCGGAAGTTTCAATAAACCTGCAGACGCACCTTGCGGTCCTTGACCATGATGTAGTAATCCCCTGGCTCCAGGAAGCGGTTGCCGTCACTGTCGACGAAGCTCAGGTCCCGCGCCGGGTCGATCCCGAAGCGGAAGACGCGGGTCTCTCCCGCCGGTATCACCTGCTTCTCGAAATGCTTCAGCTCGCGGAGCGGACGGGTAATCCGGCATGCAGGGTCGGAAATGAACCAGTGCACGGTCTCGGCTCCGTCCCGCTCTCCGGTATTGGTCACGGATATCTCGGCGGTCAGGGTCTCTCCCCCGGTTACCGACTCGCGGGAAAGTTTCAGGTCCCCATATTCGAAAGACGTATAGCTCAGACCGTGTCCGAACTCATACAGGGGCGTAGACGGAATGTCCTGATACAGTCCCTGCCGGGGACGCGAGCTCTGACGCCGGTTGTAATACACCGGTATCTGCCCGGTAGTGCGCGGGAAAGTGACGCTCAGCTTACCCGAAGGGTTGACCCTTCCGGACAATACCCCGGCCACAGGACGTCCTCCAGGCACACCCGGCTGCCACATCTCCACGATGGCGTCGCAAAGAGGCTCCACCCGCTGCAGCGCCAAGGGCCGTCCGCTCGACAGCACCAGCACCATCGGCTTCCCGGCCTTCTGCATTTCCATGATAAATTCCTCCTGAATCTCCGGCAGTTCAATGCAGGAGCGCGAGGCATTCTCCCCGCTCCATCCGCGCCGCTCGCCCATGAAGAGCACCACCACATCCGCCTCCCGGGCCGTTTCAAGGGCGGAGGCGAAGCCGCTCCGGTCATCCCCGTCGAAGGGGCAGCCCGCGTGGAAAATCACCTGCGACGTTCCCCCGAATTCCTCTGTCAGGGCATCCCGCACGGGATACACCTCCTCTCCCCGTCCGTGCCCGCTCCAGCTGCCCAGAAGCTCTCCCGGCGCATCCACTATCGGCCCGAGCACCGCTATCGTGCGCTGTCCCTGAAGGGGAAGGAGGCCTCCCTCATTTTTCAGCAGGACAATGCTCTCCTCGGCCAGACGCTCCGCCAGCTCCCGGTTCTGCGGCAGAAGCAGGCGCTGATCTGCCGGAACCTCCTCGGTATAAGGCCGCTCGAAGAGTCCAAGACGGAACTTGAGGATCAGAACGCGCCGCACGGCATCGTCTATCCGCTCTTCGGAGACCGCTCCCTCGCGGACGAGCGAATCCAGATAATTGTCATAGCAATGTCCCACCATGTCCATGTCCAGACCGGCGTTCACGGCAAGGCGGGCCGCCTCCTTGCGGTCAGCGGCGGCTCCCTGCGGTATCAGCTGAGGCACCGCCGCCCAGTCCGAGACCACGAACCCTTCGAAACCCCATTGTCCCTTCAGGACCTTGCTCAGGGCGTAGGCGTTGCAGGTCGCCGGAGTGCCGCTGATGTCATTGAACGAGCTCATCACCGTAGCCGCTCCGGCCCGGACCCCGGCCTCGTACGGCGGCAGGTAGGTGTCCCAGAGAGTCTGGCGGGATATCTCGGTGTAGACATAGTCCCGGCCGGCCTCGGAAGCACCGTAGCCGACATAGTGTTTCAGGCAGGCCGCCACCTGGGTACTGCTGCTCAGGTCGGAACCCTGATAGCCCTCGACGGAGGCCGCGCAGAAAGCCGCGTTGGTATAGGGGTCCTCGCCGTAGCCCTCGGATATCCGGCCCCAGCGGCCGTCCCGGGCCACGTCTATCATGGGCGAGAAGGTCCAGTCCACACCCGAGCGGCGGGCCTCGGCGGCAGCCATGTCACAGGCCTCCCGGACCAAATCCGTGTTCCAGGAGCAGGCCTGGGCCAGCGATATCGGATAGACCGTGCGGAAACCGTGGATCACGTCGTACCCGAAGAGTATCGGGATACCGAGACGGGTCTGCTCCACCGCCCGCCGTTGCATTCCGTTGCGCAGTTCAGGGTTCTCCTCGTAGTAGATCAGGGAGCCGATGCCGGCCGGAATCCGGGCCGTCACCTCCTCGATATTGTTCGCGTTGTCACTGGCTCCCAGCGTATACTGGTTGAGCTGGAGTATCTTCTCCTCCAGGGTCATGCGTTCCAGCAGGTCCTCGACGCGCTCCTCCACCGGAAGCGAGGCGTCCTTGTAGCGGGGTTGTCCGCAGAGCGGCCAGGACATCAGGCCGCAGCACAGCATCAGACAGGCAAGTGTTTTCATATCCAGTAAGTTTTGTCTGTGCAAATTTAACCAAAAATGATTATCCGTGTATTTCCGATTTTTTCATACTTTTGCGCCCGAAAACAGATAGAAAGTATTAAGAAAAGGAATCAGGATTATGGACAAGAAAGTATTACTTATGATCCTCGACGGCTGGGGCGAGGGCAAGCATGACCGCTCCAACGCCATCTACACTCAGGGAACTCCCAATCTCGACAAGCTCAGGGCCAAATACCCCGTATCGTTTCTGAAAGCCTGCGGTGAGGATGTGGGTCTTCCCGCCGGCCAGATGGGCAACTCCGAGGTGGGACACCTCAACATCGGCGCGGGCCGCATCGTATATCAGGACCTGGTAAAGATCAACCGCGCCTGCGCCCAGCACAAACTACTGGAGAACAAGGAAATCAAGGCAGCATACGATTATGTGGCAGGAAGCGGGAAAGCCCTGCACTTCTTCGGGCTGTGCTCCCACGGCGGAGTACACAGTTCCCTGGCCCATCTCTACGAGTTCCTCGAGGTGGCCGCTCAGTACGGACTGCCTAAGGTGTATGTACACTGCTTCATGGACGGCCGTGACTGCGACCCCCGCAGCGGCAAGGGCTTCATAGAGGAGCTGCAGGCCAAGTGCGCAGAGTTACGCGCAAAATATCCCGACCCTTCGCAGGGCCCCGTCATCGCCAGCATCATAGGCCGCTACTACGCCATGGACCGCGACAAGAGGTGGGACCGTGTCAAGATGGCCTACGACTTAGTTGTAAGCGGTGAGGGCGAGAAGTTCACCGACCCCGTAGCCGCCATGCAGAGCTCCTACGACGAGGGCGTGACCGACGAGTTCGTAAAGCCCCACTGCGGCGTGGATGCCGCCGGCAAGCCCTTAGGACTCATCTCCGAGGGCGACGCCGTCATCTTCTACAACTTCCGCAACGACCGCGCCCGCGAGATTACCGCAGTACTCACCCAGCAGGACATGCCGGAGCAGGGCATGAAGACCATCCCCCTGTACTACTGCTGCCTGACCCCATACGACGACAAGTTCACCGGACTGCACATCCTCTTCGACAAAGAGAACGTGCCCGACACCATCGGCGAGGTAGTCTCCAAGGCCGGACGCAGGCAGCTCCGCATCGCCGAGACCGAGAAATACGCCCACGTGACCTTCTTCTTCTCCGGCGGACGCGAGGAACCTTTCGAAGGCGAGTCCCGCATCCTCATCAACTCCCCCAAGGTGGCGACCTACGACCTGAAGCCGGAGATGTCCGCTCCCGAAGTGACCGAGGCCCTCGTCGCCGAACTGAACAAAGGCGTACACGACATGGTCATCCTCAATTTCGCCAACGGAGACATGGTAGGCCATACCGGAGTCTACGAGGCCATCTGCAAAGCAGTCAAGACGGTGGACGAATGCGTCGCCAAGGTAGTGGATGCCGCCCGTGCCAACGGCTACTCGGTATTCATCACCGCCGACCACGGCAATGCCGACCATGCTGTCAACGAGGACGGCTCGCCCAATACAGCCCACTCCCTCAACGTAGTGCCCTTCATAGCCGTGGACGACGACATCAAGAGCCTGCGCAACGGACGTCTGGCGGATATCGCCCCCACCATGCTCAAGCTCATGGGCATCCCCGCCCCTGCTGACATGACCGGCGAGCCCCTCTTCTAAAGATTTTACAGTTCAAATATTGAAAACCGGAGCACCCGCACGCGGCAATGCTCCGGTTTTATATTATTCGCCGGAAGAGACAGCCGCATTCCCATATTATTGCTACCTTTGTAGAAAATACGGAGGACACAGCCATGATGAAATTTCCTATTGGAGTTCAAAGTTTTGAACAACTGCGCAATGACGGGTACGTCTATGTAGACAAAACGGACCTGGTGTACAGACTGGTCAAGAGCGGCAAAATCTACTTTCTGAGCCGCCCCAGACGCTTCGGGAAAAGTCTGCTCGTGTCTACTATCGAGAACTACTTCCTGGGACGACGGGAACTTTTCAAGGGACTGGCCATCGATGCGCTGGAGAAGGACTGGCTGGAGTATCCTGTGTTCCACATAGACTTCAATTCCAACAATTTCACGGAAGCCGGTACATTGGACAGCGTGATAGAAGGGATGGTAAGTTCGTGGGAAAGCGTGTACGGCCGCAGCGATGACTACACAGATGCAGGCCGGAGATTTGCGCAGGTACTGCGGCGGGCCCATGAGCAGACAGGCCGCAGGTGCGTGGTCCTCATAGACGAGTACGACAAGCCCCTGCTGGATGTGATGGACACGGACTACACGATAGAGGTGAGCGGACAGCGCAGACGGCTGGAGGACTGGAACAGGGAGGTGCTGAGAGGATTCTACTCCGTATTCAAGGCCGCCGACAACGACCTGCAGTTCGTCCTCCTGACCGGTGTCACCAAGTTCGCCCAGGTCAGCGTGTTCAGCGGCTTCAACCAGGCCAATGACATCAGCATGAGCGAGAAGTATGAGGCTCTGTGCGGCATCACCCAGGAAGAGCTGGAGAGGTACTTCGCCGAGCCCATAGATGCAATGGCCGAAAAACTGGGCATCACGCATGATGAGGTTCTGCAGCGTCTCAAGGCGCAGTACGACGGCTACCATTTCAGCATCGCCATGAAGGACATCTACAACCCCTTCAGCCTGCTCCGCGCCTTCGATGAACTGAGAATCGACAGCTACTGGTTCGCCACCGGCTCCCCTGAATACCTCATGCGGCTGATGGCACGCTCCAGTGAGAATCTCAACGAACTTGTCGGAAGATACTACCCCCCGCGCATGTTCATAGAGTACAAGGCCACTCCTGACATGCCCCTGCCCATAATCTACCAGAGCGGTTACCTTACCATCAAGGACTACAGGCAGAGCCGCGACACCTTCCTGCTCGACTATCCCAACATGGAAGTGCAGAACGGTTTCATCTCCCTGGCCGCGTCTGAATACTTCAAGAGTAGGAACGGTAAGGTCGACTTCTGGCTTCAGGACCTCCTGGATGCCATGGAGGACGGAAAGCCCGACCGCATGGGGCAGCTGTTCACGGCATTCCTCGCAGACATTCCCTACACGGCCAGACGCAAGGAGAATGAGAGGGAAAGAGAACGCTACTTCCAGTACACGCTATACCTGATATTCAAGATGATCAATGCCTACCACACCGCCATCGAGCAGCCGCAGAGCCAGGGCCGCGTGGATTGCATCGTAGAGACCCCGAAGCACGTCTACATCTTCGAATTCAAGCTGGACGGTACGGCTGACGAGGCCCTGGCCCAGATAGAGGAGAAGGGATACGCGAGACCTTACAGCGCGGACAGCCGCCAGGTCATACGCATCGGGGCCTCCTTCTCCTCGGAGACGGGCACCGTCGGAGAATGGAAAACCGTCATCGACCGGAATCTATGAGACTTGCCGCATGAAAGCCCTCAGCGCATACCATCCCGCCCCGTTCCTGCTGGCAACCCTCATTCTGCTGTCCGCAGCATCCTGCAATGACCGCAGCGGACGGATCACTTCCGCACTGTCCGCTGCCGACTCGCTGATGCGGACCAATCCGCAGGCCGCCCTCGATACCCTGAACGGTCTCGACAGCACGGAAATAGCGGGAATGCGCAGGCGCGACATGACCTTCCACACCCTGCTCCTGACCGAAGCGGAGTACAAATGCTACCTGCCGGTAGCGGAGGATACGGCCATATTCAAGGCGGTGAGGCATTACCGCCGCCGGGGCCCGGAGGACAGGCTGGCACGGGCACTGACCATGCAGGGTGCCGTACTATCCGAGCGCGGCGACCCGGAAGGTGCGATGGCCGCCTACAAGGAGGCAGAGCCGATAGTCGTTCGTGGAGGGGAGCTGGAGCGGCTCGGACTGCTGAACACCCAGATAGGAGCCTTATACCAACAGAGTTTCATCAACGATTCCGCCGCTATAGCCAGATACCGGAAAGCTTTGGAATGTTTCGAAAAAGCCGAACTGCCCAAACACATAATGCATGCCCATGTCACTCTCGCGAGAGTACTGATGATCGACTCGGTAGAAACTGCACTGCCGCATCTAGAGAAAGCTATTTGCATGGCGGAGCAATACGGCGACCGCCTCTGCGCCCTCTCGGCATCGGACCTGATATGCCATATCCATCAAGCCGGGGACAATGCGGCCGGTATTATACGCATAGTCAGGAAAGCCCTTTCAAAATACGGCAGTCACCCACAAAATCCCGTGGAGGAACGGCTCTATAAAAACCTGCTGTTCAATGCCGCAGAAGGATATATCAGCACAGGTGATGCCGACTCGGCAATATATGTCCTGAATCTTATTCCTGTCACTGAGCAAGTTGACAGCATGATGATGTTCTCCACATACGCGGACATAGCCAGGCAGGAAGGAGACATGGAAGAGTTTTGGGAGAACCGGGCCCAAGGATACAGAACAGCATTTGAGATCCTGAAAGAAAGATACAATACCCGGCTTTTGGAGTCAGAGCTCAAGGCCGACAATTTCAGACTTGAGTCGGAGCTTTATAAACGGGAAAGGGGCATAATACTGCTGGTCCTGTTCCTGGTTCTTGGAACTGCAGCTGCCACTGCTGCTTTTTATATCATCCGGAAAGTACTCAGGCGGCAAACAGCCGAGGCAGCCAGACTTAAAGTCCTGGCCGACAGGCTCGACAGACAGCTTGCCGAACAGATCAGAGAGGCAGAATCGAAGATCAGCAGCCTAAGCCTGGAAAAGCAGCAGGAAGAAACGGAGAGAAAAGCCCTCGAGCAGAAACTCGCAAAGTCCAGGCCAGCCGACCCTGCGCTGATGAAATTCTTCAGCCTTACATACACGGCTATGCGCGAAATATCGGACATCTATGATGCCCATCAGAGCAACCCGCGCCACCTTCTGCCAATGTCCGCCGACATAGTCAGGAAATTCCTTCTGGGCACCAACTCATACGCCAATACCGAGATTATACTCAACTCCGTATATCCGGGCTTCCTCGATGCCCTGTTCCGGGAGTTCCCGGACCTCCGCGAAGAGGACAGGCATCTTATCATGCTCACATGCTTAGGATACCCCAGCGGAGCCGTATGCGCTGTCCTCGACATTTCCGAGACCAACCTCAGCACCAAGAAATCCCGCCTCGCACAGAGGATGGGCATCGGCAAGAGCCTTGCAAAATATCTCAACGAGCGCCTGAACTCGTACCAGAAAGAGCACGCTGAGCGCACATAATTTTTCACAGACCCCGCCCACAATGCCCTCTGAAAGGGCCGGACAGCCCGTGTGACTCACACCGGCAATGGTCTCTCTGCACAAATTGCTAACTATAAGCTTGTTGTATCGCCATAGCACTTTACAGGTGTGAATTTTTATCTTTGGATATTACAGTCCCGGGCGATACTTTTATTTGCAGCAAATAACAACTGAAATGAAAAAATTACTGATTACACTAATCCTGATGTCTGTCCTGCCGGCAACTCTGCGCGGTGATGACAACATTTTCCGGGAGATTGAAATTAGGTCTGTGGAGGCAACAACCCGCAGCCTGGACACCACACCGGAAGCATCCATATACAAAGACATTCTCTCTATATCTTTCGATGCGTCCGGAATATGTTCGTTTTATATAGAGGACTGCTTCGGAGCCACTGTCTACACCGGAGCATTTCCGGCAAACGGGATGGAATACAGTTACGATCTCTCCGGCATCGGAGAGGGACTGCTCAGGCTGGTCATCGTCAATCAGAGAAGTGAATACGAGGGCTATTTCAATCTTTAAATTTCCGACAGCATGCTGATATTCAATCCCGCATATAAACTGCAAAACGATAAGGACCGTATACTTCTTATGGCATCTCCTGACGGCGAGTATGATAACGTATGCAATTATTTTATTCACCCGGATATTGCATATTTTCTTGCACAATTTGACGGCAGACCAGGAGTACAAGCGAGGCTGTCGAGACTGGGAATCTCCAAGTCTCAAATAGGAAGACTTACTGACCTGTTTACAAATAACAACAAAATGGCAATTCGATATGAAAAAGAAATTATCCATTTGCCAGCTAATTTATTAGTCTCTAATATCTATAACAATACAAGAAGCGACCTGGACATAGACTACACTTGTGAGACACCATATAATTTCAAACGTTTGAGACTGTCTTATCCTAAAAGTTTGGTCTTGATTATCAATCTTTCCTGCTACACAAATTGCATTTATTGCTATGCCAACCGCAAGCATAAATATGCCCCTCTGCCAACCGGACGTATTCTGGAATTAATAAAAGAAGCCAGGGAAATAGATGTAGTCAGCCTTACAATCTCCGGTGGAGAATTTTTCCTGCACCGTGATTGGAAAATCATCCTCAGGACCATGCTCGAGAACAATTTTAAACCTGAGCTCTCTACAAAAGTACCGATAGATGAGGATTCTTTGCGAGCCGCACGTGAACTTGGTCTGGACGCTATCCAGTTTTCCCTAGACACGCTTGACCAAAGAACTGCAAGCAAGACTCTTAATGTAGGAGATGACTATATACACCGCATAACACAGTCTATACGATGCGCCGATGCATTGTCAATGAAAATAATATTGAAACCTACATTGTGCAAAGAAACCTGCAATATTCCCAATATCTCATCCATTATAAATTTTGCTACCTCATTAAGCCATATTGAGCGAGTTACAGTTTCCACCATGAATTCAAGCCTGTATTTGTCTCAGGAAACAAATCATGCTTTACGTCCTTCTGTGAAGCAGGTAGAAGAGGTTATGAAATATCTGACAGGAATCCATACATCCTTTAATATAAACCCTGACAGCAATCTGACAAGAAGTAACGAATTACGCAACCAATCCATATTTAATGAGCGCGCACGATGTACGGCGAACTTAGACGGATTTGTAATTCTTCCAGATGGGAAAGTAACGATTTGCGAAGAACTTTATTGGCATGATGCATTCCTGCTGGGAGATCTGTCCCAACAAGGAATTATGGATGTTTGGACATCTGAAAAAGCCTTGAATTTATGGAACCTTGATAACGGGGATATGCCGGAATACACATCATGCAGAACATGTGAAGAAATACATCAATGCCGACAAAACCGAGGAGTATGCTGGAAAATGATCTTGCAGGCATACGGCATGGAAAAAGTCTTTCTCCCGGATCCACGTTGTCCAAAAGCCCCCGCACCATATTTTGACATCATAGACAGATGAGTGGAGTATGAACAGGTGGTTTTACATATTGACCTTGACTCTATGTGTTTTTTATTCTAAGGACATCGCTGCCCAAGAATATACAGTGACTGTGACAAACAGGTCCGGTGCAACTGTCAGCGGCGCACACATCATGATTGTGGATACTTTAGATAGAGTTGCGGTTTGGGAAAGTCTCTCTGATTCACTCGGCAGACTCATCCTGCCGTCATGGATTGGGGATAATGACAGCCTGGCCATTAATATCATGCATTTGGACTACAGGCCTTACACCCACGTTATCTCTTCTCTTAAATTCCCGCTGACAGTTGTGCTGGAGGACATTACATACGAGCTTGATGAGGCCGTGGTTACAGGGCAGGCCCCTGTCAGGCTGTTCGATAAAGGCGATATCATAGTGGACGTAAAACAGATGAAAAACGCTGACCGTCTGAATGCTGACCAGGCCCTCCGCCGCATACCAGGAGTGACGCTCAGAGACGAAGGAATACAGCTATACGGTACAAATGCAGAAGTGTACATCAATGGTATCCGACAGTCCATAGGCGCAGATGCTGTCATACGCTATCTCCACTCCCTACCAGCACATGCCATAGAAAGCATCCGTCTGATACCCATGCCATCAAATAAATATGGCAAGGCCAGGGCTGTTATAGACATCAATTTAAAGACCTCAATGCCGGATGGTCTGTCATCACAATCACAACTGTCAGGAGGGATGCTGGGCCTGATGCCCGGAAACTTCGGAGTCAACGAATTCCTGATGCTGAAAAAAGGCCGCGTAACATTCAACACTCTGCTGTCATACGACAACTACAACCAGTGGGCGGAGAAGTCCGACAGCAGTTATTTTGTAATACCGGACAGATACATAACAGCTGGCAACTATAATTATGGACGTCTTGGGGCCATTACATCTTCTTCGAACCTGACTGTAGACCTTAGTAACAGGCAGACGCTTGATGTCAATATCTTTATATACTGGGACCATGAGCACAACTCATCCAGATGGAACGATATTGAGGGCACTTCCTCCACTAATGCACGTACCGAACAAGCATATCGCTCCTCCGCACGAGGCAACGATGACATGTATTCTCTTTCAGCCAAATACTCGACAGATCAGGAAAAGCAGCATTCTTTCAGCGCATACTACAGCGGGATGTACGGTTCGTTGAAAGACCGCGGTAAGTACTATTCAGAGCAGAATGAGACCGGCAGTTGGCAGGGTTACCTTAGCACGGACTATGCTATGCGCGGACACCAGCACTTCATCCAGACTGATGCCGTCAGCAAATTTGGAGAATACTTGGAACTTGATTATGGGGTACGTTCCTCTCTCGGATTCCTGACAGACGACACATATAACTGCGACTTTGAGACGGGAGAATCCATAGGCCGTTCCAACTTTAAAGGGCACGAGATAATCACCGGAGCATACGCACGTATCAAGTACAACATTACGGAAAACCATGGACTCTCGCTCGATGCCGGCTATGACCACACATGGTTCCGATATATGGACGGAAGCAGTTCCTTTGACCGCCAATACGGAGATTTCATGCCAAAGTTTACATACTGGCTGAATATCAAGAATTACAATCTGTCTGTGAACGCCTACACATATATTCAAAGACCCCATTACACATATCTGTTGCCGGGCATGAGATACATAAATGATTATCTCTACTCCATTGGAAATCCAGCGATTGACAATCAGAAGCAGTACATAGCAATTATCAATCAGACATTTTTCGGTTTTCTTGGGCTGAATTTCGTATATGCCAGAAGCTATGGCGCAATAGAAAAATTCTACGGCTACGATGCGGAGATGAACTCAGTATATACCAAGTATGCCAATCTGTATAACTACGACATGTACAAAATACAACTGAACTGTCCGTATGTCTTCCTCAATGAAAAAATCTATGGAAACCTTTTCCTGCATTATGAATATGTGAACGCATTCAACATCAACTCAGAAGCGGAGTGCGGAGACAATGCGGCCTGGCACGTTGTAAAAGCGGATCTGTCATTCTATTACGACATCACTGACAGGCTGACCTTGAACATCATCGCATCCTATCATAATCCTTGGAAAAACCGCATCCAGCTGAATACAGACCGCCATCAGTTCAGTATCGACGGAGGACTCTCATATGCCTTCCTCAAAAACAAGAATCTAATTCTGGATATGAATATCGCCTCAATCTCTCCCGTGTGGGAAGAGATTAACTCCACATATGCTTTTGCCGGCAATACATTCAACACCTTTTCAAAGAAACTGACATCGGCCACCCTAAGCATAAGATACAACTTCTCATTAGGACACAACATAAAGTACAGAGACAATAGAGGAAACTTTGAACGCATGATGAAATAAACTCTTCTTATGATATGTGCAACAAACATTCATTCATGTATTAAAATTAAAGCGTATGAAAGATTTAAAAAATTTAGAAAACATCGAAACCATCTCTGACGAGATGATGAACGAAATTGAAGGTGCGTGCGCAGAAAGTTGTTCTGCACAGTGCTTAAAGAAAAAAGCATATAACGGAAACAACAATGGAAACACAGAGTCTCCTGGCTCAACATCAGGCAATAATTAGATTTCTTTGACGAGTAGCATAAAATCGTAAGAAGAGTTTTTAATGAATATAAGTCACAAAATAATTAATGCATCAGGGGTAAAAACAGTTCTCTACAATTGGGGCTATGCTGTTCAAGTAAATAAGAACATATCCGGCCTTGTAATCTCCTCAGAGTCCATTCCAATTGCCATTGCAATATGGAGAGAGAATAAAAAAATCATATCTGTTATACTTCTTTATGTTGAGAATAACTATCGACGCAAGGGCATCGGGAGCTTACTCTTGAAGGTTATGAAAATGCATTTTGGTAATCAAAAGGCTATAATGGAGTACAGCGATAATTCTTATAATCTTACCATAATGAATAAATTCTTCAGTACCAATGGTTATAGACCTCGCATCGAAGCAATACAATATTGCGTTGATTTTATTGGTCTTTACAATATCATAAAGAATAAAGTCAAATGCTTAAATGAGCCTAATGTACTAATAAAAAAACATTGTCATCTCAGCAATTACGAAATAGAACAACTTAAAAAGGAAGAATCTACATATAATGAGTTATATCCTTACTTTCTGCCCAAGACAATTTACACAAACGATTGTTCTTTTTATTTATCAGATGGGAATATTGTCCATGGCTGGTGTATTGCGGATAATAAAGAGGCTAATAAACTATTTATACACGCATTATTTATTAAGCCACAATATCGAAATAAAAAGTATGGATTAATTATACTGAAACACCTTTTACATAAATTTTCCATGAACAACAATGTCAATCAACTTGCATTTTTTGTCAATTCTCAAAATAGGAAAGTATTATCAGTTTTGGAGTTGATTGAATCCCGCAAAGGGATTAAAACAAGTAAATCCTACAACTACATAGTAGAGTTTAACTAATGCGCTACCCTCTCTACCGCCAACTCGAGTCCAAGGACTGCGGCCCGACATGCCTGAGGATGGTTTCCCGATTCTACGGCAGGAGACTCTCTCCTGACTATGCCCGCAGTCTATGCGGAACTGGGAGGTCCGGCTCGACCCTTCTGGCCCTGAGCGAGGCGGCGGAGGCTACAGGCTTTCGGACAGCCGGAGTGAGACTGACTTGGGAGGAACTGGTTTCCAAAGTGGACCTCCCATGCATTCTGATGTGGAGAGACCGCCATTTCGTGGTATGCTACAGGATATCAGGAGAAAAAGTCATCGTTGGCGACCCGGCTGCCGGAATTCTCAAATACAGCAAGGATGTTTTCCTTCGGAACTGGAAAGGAGACAGCGACAAGGGCATCGCGCTGCTGATGAGTCCTGGAGAAGAGTTCCGCAAGGACTCCGATGACGGGGACAGGCCCAGAATCACATTCCGTTCATTGCTGCATTACCTCACCCCGTATACCCGTCAGGTGTTCCAGATAGTTTGCGCCATCCTTCTGGGCAGTCTGCTTAACTTTATATTCCCCTTCCTCACGCAGTCTGTCGTTGACATCGGCATTCCGGACAGCGACCTGACTTTCATCATCCTGGTGCTTATAGCCCAGTTCGTACTGATGTTGGGCCGTACCGCCAATGATCTGGTCAAGAACTGGCTGATGCTCCATGTCACCGTCCGCATCAGCCTTGCCCTGATAAAGGATTTCCTATCCAAGATGATGCGTCTTCCTATAGCATTCTTCGACAGCCGTCTCACCGGGGACCTTATCCAGCGCATCAATGACTTCGACCGTATACAGCGGTTCCTTACCGGCTCGCTGATAAGCATGTCCATGGCTCTGGTGGCTCTGATCGTCTATGGCGGCGTGCTGCTCAGCTACAACAGTACGATCCTCTATATTTTCCTTGCAGGAAGCATTCTCTACATACTCTGGATACTGCTCTTTCTCAGACGGAGGAAAAAACTGGACTACATGCGTTTTCAGGAACTGGCGGGAAGCCAGAGCAATGTCATCCAGCTCATCCACGGGATGCAGGAGATAAAGCTCAACAACTGTGAGGAGCGGAAGCGGAATGAATGGGAGGACATACAGGTCCGTCTTTTCAAAATCAATCTGAGAGGTATGTCCCTGACGCAGGCACAGACTCTCGGAGGCACATTCATCGACCAGGGCAAGAACATACTTATGTCCTTTACGGCAGCATACTCTGTTGTCCAGGGAGACATGACACTCGGTATGATGATGGCACTGCAGTACGTCATAGGACAGATGAACGCCCCGATATACGAGCTGGTAGGATTCATCCAGCAGACTCAGGACACTGCCATCAGCCTGGAAAGACTGAACGACATCAACTCGCTTACAGACGAGCAGGAGCAGCGATCCGGAACTCTGGCGGAGATACCCCGAAGTGCTTGCATAGGAGTGAATAACGTCACATTCAGATACGGAGGACCGCGGTCACCTGCTGTCCTTAAAGGCATCAGTCTGAACATCGAGGCCGGGAAGACCACCGCAATAGTAGGTGTGAGCGGCAGCGGCAAAAGTACCCTTCTGAAACTTATACTGGGATTTTACACTCCTTCAGCCGGACAGATAACACTCGACGGGAAGGATCTGTCCGAATACAGTGTCAAAGCCTGGCGGCAGGCCTGCGGGACAGTAATGCAGGAAGGTTTCATCTTCTCCGACTCGATAGCCGGCAACGTATCTGTCTCCGATGACATTCCAGACCCCCGGCGCATACAGTATGCACTCCGCACGGCAATGCTTGACGAATTCGTAAACTCCCTTCCGCAAAAGGAAAAGACCGAAATCGGCGAGGACGGCCTCAGCCTGAGCGTAGGCCAGAAACAAAGAGTTCTGATAGCCCGCGCCATATACAAGAATACCCCCTATCTGATACTGGACGAGGCGACCAACTCACTGGATGCCAACAATGAGCGTCTCATACAGTCCAGTCTCGACGGATTCTACAAGGACAGGACAGTAATAGTCGTCGCGCACCGGCTCAGCACAGTGCGTAATGCCGATAAAATAGTGGTAATGGACCAGGGCAGGATAGTGGAGGAGGGACGGCACGAAGACCTCATACACCGGAAAGGGCATTATTATCACCTGGTCATTAACCAACTGGAATTAGGACAATAGCATATACCATGAAAAAATCCGGAAACGACATTAATTCTATCGATACAGATCTTGGACGGATTCCACGCAGACTGGAAGCCGCAGGGGCCGCCGTAGTCACTCTGGTGGCAGCTGCCTTGCTGGCTATATTCAATATAGATTATGACACAAACATATACGTAAAAATACCGTCTGTATCAGACGGCCAAAATATTACAGCAGTAATATCCAACAGCGACACCTCATCACTGCACACTTCTCATTTTTACCTTATGACGGCAGGTTCCTCAAATGACACGATGATAGCTATTGAATCAGCAACAGTTACAGAGTCCTACAGCAAAAAAGACTCTTCTGTAATAGTACTGAAACTTTCCCATCCACTTGAACATACAGATAACAAAAGCATATACCTTGTCTCCAGAGAGAATCTCTTCCAAAAAGCATGGTCATACATCAAAAAATGAGTTCGATTTGCATTGTTTCCAGCTTCTATATATATTCGGCTGCGCCGCATATACTGTTGCGCCTCGGAAGTGCAAAATTCTTTTGCATTTCTCTCGGCTTCGGCATATATTTGCAGCCGCAACGGTTCCTCCCCGGAGGATTAAAAGGGAACCGGGTGAGAGTCCCGGACAGTTCCCGCTGCTGTGAGTTCCTATGATGTTCCGGCACTTTTGCCACTGAGACCGCGGAAGATTGACCGTCTCCGCCGACTCGGGAAGGCGTCCGGAGCGGAACGAGTCAGAAGACCTGCCTTGCACACGGATCAGCGGCCTACGGGTGTTTAGGCTCCGGACTCTAAGAGGTCTTCGCGGCGTTTCTGCCCTTCAAGCTGCTGTCCATAATTTAGGAAAATGAAATATGGCAGTAGAAATCAGATATAGGACAATGGCTCTGGCACTTGCGGCAATGCTCGCAGGCAGCTGCTTCTTTGCGGCCTCCGCCCAGGACCGCGACTCTACCGCCATATCGGAGGAGAAGAACTGGGCCTCCGACACCACCCTCAGCATCGATGAGGTGATGGTGGTCGCCACCCGCACCTCCCAGGAAGTCGTCCCGGTGCAGATGCTCTCGGGCGAGAAGCTCAGAAGCCTCGGCACCCACTCTATCGCCGATGCTATAAGGTATTTCTCCGGGGTGCAGATCAAGGACTTCGGCGGCATCGGCGGCCTCAAGAGCATCAATGTCCGCAGCCTCGGCAGCCAGCACGTAGGAGTGTTCTACGACGGGGTGGAGCTCGGCAACGCCCAGAACGGCATTGTGGACCTCGGCCGCTTTTCCCTCGACAACATGGAGTCTGTCTCCCTCTACAACGGTCAGAAGAGCGCTACCCTCCAGTCCGCGAAGGACTATGCCTCGGCAAACGCTGTCTACCTTCAGACCAGGAAGCCCCGTTTCACCGAAGGAAAGCGCAACAACTGGAATTTCGGGCTGAAAAGTGGTTCATTCTGGACTGTCAACCCTTCCGTACTCTGGGAACACAGGATTTCAGACCGGGTATCCCTCTCGGCCAGCACCGAATTCCTCTACACCACCGGAAGATACAGATTTACCTACGCCAAGCAGGACGGCTACGACACCACCGGCATACGCCAGAACGGAGACGTGAGGATGACCCGCGCCGAAGTGGCCCTGTTCGGGGACATCGAGGACGGATACTGGCGGGCGAAGATCTATTTCTATGATTCGGAACGGGGCTATCCGGGGGCTGTGGTACGCGGCCAGTTCGTACACCAGGACCGGCAATGGGACGACAATTTCTTCGCCCAGGGCTCTTTCAAGAAGGATTTCACCCCGTGGTACTCCCTGCAGTTGAGCGGCAAATACGCTTACGACTACCTTCATTACCTCGCCGACCCCCGCCTCGACGTGACGGCCATGTACGTGGACAACCATTACCGCCAGCAGGAAGCCTACTTCTCGGCCGCCCACCGCTTCAAGCCCTTCCGGTGGTGGGCATTGTCCCTCGCTACCGACTTCCAGTGGAACAGCCTCGACGCCGACCTGCGGGACTTCGTCTATCCCATGCGCTACGCCGGCTACGGGGCGGCAGCCACCTCTTTCGAATTCGGAGGGCTGAAACTCTCGGCCTCCGTCCTGTACACCTACATTCACGATGTGCTGAGGGCCTCTGAGGCTGAGATGGACGACAGGCACCAGCTGTCCCCTGCCGTCATTGCCTCATGGAAGCCCTTCCGGGCCATCGACCTGGAGCTGAGAGCATTCTACAAGAAAAACTACCGCATGCCCACCTTCAACGACCTCTACTACACCTTCACCGGTGTATCCTGGCTGGAGCCGGAGGAGACCACCCAGTACGACTTCGGGGCGACCTGGCACCTGATACGCGGCAAAGGCTGGTTCAGAGGTGTGGACGTGCAGGCCGACGTGTACTTCAACCAGATAGACAACAAGATCGTAGCCATGCCCACCTCCAACCAGTTCCGCTGGACGATGATGAATCTCGGCTACGTGGAGATTCTCGGGATAGACGCGGCAGCCCAGGGCTACTTCCGCTTCGGCCCTGTAGATGTGTCCCCCAGGGTCAGCTACACCTTCCAGAGGGCCCGTGACCTGAGCGACCCCGACTCCGAATGGTACGGCGGACAGGTCGCCTACATCCCCCTGCACAGCTGTTCGGTAACCCTCGGCGCCGCCTACAGGGACTGGTCCTTCAACTACAGCTTCATCTACACCGGCGAGCGGTACGAGTCCTCGGCCAATATCCCCGAGAACTACGCCCAGCCATGGTACACCCACGACATATCCCTGACCAAGTCCTTCCTCTTCAACGGATGGGAGCTGCAGGCCACGGCCCTGGTCAACAACATCCTCAACCAGCAGTACGAGGTAGTCAAGTGCTACCCGATGCCCGGGACAAATTTCATGATAAAAGTCAATTTCATCCTATGAGAACAAATACTGCATATACTCTTTTCGGACTGCTGTCCGTGTGTCTGACCGTTGCTGTCTCTTCCTGCCGGGAAGAAGACAAAATCACTCCCTCTACCGGGAATGAGGTCACCGACGGCTCGGATGCGGGAGAGGTCAAGGGCTTCTTCCTGCTCAACGAGGGCAACATGGGCAGCAACAAGGCCACTCTCGACTATTTCGACTATGCCACGGGGGTCTACACCCGCAACATATTCGCAGAGCGCAATCCGGGAGTGGCCCTCGAGCTCGGGGATGTGGGCAATGATCTCGGCATCTACGGCGGCAAGCTCTATGCTGTCATCAACTGCTCCAACCTCGTGGAGGTCATGGAGGCGGAGACTGCCGTGCACGTGGCGGAAATCCCCCTGCCGAACTGCCGCTACATCGCCTTCGACGGAGGCTACGCATACGTAAGTTCCTACGCCGGGGCGGTGGAATTCGATCCGGAATACCGCAGGGGCTACGTAGCCAAGATAGACACAGTGACCATGCAGGTGGTGGACACCTGCGGAGTGGGCTACCAGCCGGAGGAAATGGCGGTGGTGGACGGACGGCTCTACGTGGCCAATTCCGGGGGCTACATGGCTCCGGACTACGACCTCACGGTATCGGTCATCGATCTGGCGACCTTCGAGGTATGCAATGAGATAGAGGTGGCTCCGAACCTGCATCAGATCAAAATAGGCGGTGACGGGATGCTCTACATCTCCTCCCGGGGGGACTACTACGGGCATCAGTCCTCGACCTGGGTAGTCGATCCCTCGACGGACGAGGTGGTCCGCGAGCTCCAGCTGCTGCAGAACAGCGACATGGCAGTCTACGGCGACTCGCTCTATGTGATATCCCACTCCTGGAGCAATGTTTCCCTGGACTACAGTACCGGCTACGCCATATTCGACACCCGTGAAGACATCACCGTCACACGCAACTTCGTCACCGACGGCACGGAGGAGGAGATCACCACCCCCTACTGCATCGCCGTCAACCCCTCCAACGGGGATATCTTCCTGACCGACGCCAAGGACCATGTCACCCCCGGCCGCATCCACTGCTACGGGCAGGACGGCGTCCGGAAATGGTCGGCCACCACCGGCGACATCCCGGCCCACATAGCATTCACAAGCAAACCTTTAAAATCTTTATAACCCTAAAATCCGCAAGCAATCTCAATGGCAATCTCAATTGCAGTAAAGAGCTTGAA
>ERZ779737.217-NODE-217-length-59996-cov-4.589330_pt1 | contig 59996 bp, 71 predicted proteins | sample MGYA00511889_ERZ779737 | MGnify/ENA primary metagenome ERZ779737 (study PRJEB29588, sample SAMEA2163575) | human gut metagenome | biome: human gut; feature: human-associated habitat; material: faeces | place: Denmark | collected 2008/2010 ... | reverse complement strand
TCCTGCAATATCATATGCACAGCTTGGTACCCGTTCATAATGCGGTGCTGTTCCAAGTATGTTTCCAATCTCCTGTGCCAGTTTTGGTCTCTGCTTTAATTCCAATGTAAATCTGATTTCATTCTTCATAATATGTACCCGCCTTTCTTTTTCGGTAGTACATATATCACTCTGATGGCACAGAATTGCAAGACAATTCGGATTATATTTCTGCCAAAATGTACGCAGAAAAACTGTGATTTTTATGCTGCTTTTTACACGTTTTTTCTGCGTATTTCGGTACTATCCGGCAAAACAAAATCAGCTAAAGTGATGACATTCAGCGGATATTTTCACATCAACCGACCTTGACGGGTATCCCCCCTGTTTAATTCTGCAAAAATTCACACGAAAGGGACCATCGGTCTTCAGGCAGAAAGGTTGTAGAGATTTGGATACCCCATCCCTTATCAATCCCCTTACATATAAACTTTTTATTCTAGATAGAAGCTATGCTTAAATTCGTCTATATCGAGATTACTCTGAAAAGCTCTTCTTAGTTCTGCTTGTTCCAGATAATATTTTCTAAAATACCAAGAAACGCTATTTGCAATCTCTTTCTTTTTTGCAATCGGTATTAATATTTCTTTATACCGTTCGCCAACATCTTCTCTATTAGTCTGCATTAAAATCACTCTATTCCACTGCTTTCTCACCAACTCCAATGACATTGCCCACATTAGATAAAACTGATCAAACTCCATTTCTTGCACAAGACTTCTCAAAACTATTACTTCCTTTGTTAGAACAATTCTCTCTTGATTTGGCATTAAAACTGAAAATTCTCCTATATTCTTGCTAGCCCTCTCTGGTGAAATCAAATCATACGCTTTTAATCCAGACTCGTCACCTTTCCAAAATTTTTTTGCTAGTTCTAATGGTATTTTATTTGTAGGATTTATATTTATCTGGCCTGCTCGTATATCAGACACTTTAATGTATGGAATATCCCCCACTCGTTGATCACTACTTGGACTCCCATGACCTTTAAAACATTTAATCTTTTTCTGCTCTATTAATTCACCTAATGATATAAGTTCAAAATTTGTATTATCTGAAAACACATTTTCAATTTCTTGCCTAATCTCTTTATCATGATATTGTGGAACAAGCACCTTACTATCAAGAACTACTTTTTCTTCCAAATAACTTACATATTTACATTCAACATCAATAGTCTGCTTTTCCATAAATATACATACACTATCTTTTAATTTATCATCAATATCTGTCTCAGAGCGTTTTCCTGTTTTCTCATCTACTTGAAACTGCGTATTTCCATCTTTATTAATTCCACACGTTGGTGCGTTAATAATTAATACTTTTCCATCCTTGAACCATTTAGGTTGGCTTATCTTATTCATGCTGCTTCACTTCCTTCTTTTGAAAAATATAAAAGTTGGTTTTTGCTCTGCAAAATCCTTGAAAAGCCTCCATAGGAATATTCACAATTCCCCTTACAATAAAACGTTTTTCAATCCACTCCTGTAACCACAAATATGACTTTGAAAAGAAATATGTTTCGGGTAATACAATACCTAATCTTCCTCCTACAACTAATAAATCGTAACATCTCTCTAAAAATGCCAGTCCTATTTCTATAGAATTATACTCAAATGTTTTATAATCTTTCGCAATAGTTAATCCATTTTTTTCTCCATCTTTTGCAGATATTTTTAAATTCTTGCCAAAAGGCGGATTTGTCACTATACACGTAAAACTCTCATTTTGCAAAGAAGCAGCTAATTGCGGCCAATACTTGTTCCATAAATTTCTTCTAATGCTATCTCCCAAATATGTATGTGTCGATCCATCTCCCAATATAATTAACATTGCTTTTGTTAGTTTTACATTAATCTGATCTTTATCCACTCCATATAAATGTCTCTGCGCCCATGCCTTGGCATCCCCCGCATCAATAGTTGGATACTTTTGTTTAAATTGTTTAAAACACTCTAATAGGAACGCACCAGAACCACACGCTGGATCTATTATTTTATCATCATACGTTATATCCAGCAAACGGACACAACTAGAAATAACCGGTAATGGTGTAAAATACTGCCCTTCTTCCGATTTCAAGCTTTCTGTCCTAAATACTTGAAATGCAGTCGCTAATGAATCAATAGATGTATCTAATAACCTCTTGTTACCTAGCTCATATGCCACTAAGTGAATAGTAGCATCATCAAGATTTATCTCCTGATCTTGTATTCCAGAAAACAAATCATTCTGCGTTCTTTTTACACTCTCAAAATACTCTTTTATCTTTGTAGCAGTTTTGATTTCTGTTTCTTCAACCTGAAAAATAACCTGAACATTCGGAACGTTTTTTGCTCTTTTATCACTTTCTAGTTTCACCAGCAAAATATTGCAAAGTTGATTTAATTGATCATCGCGTCTTGTACTTTTCGTATCGCTACTAACAATACTATTTAACAAATCCTTAAACACTCTCTTTAATTCCAGAGTCGTAGGTGTTATCAAATCAGTCCAAAAAAGAGGTTTATCTCCTGGCAAAAAAAGGTTATCTGTTGGTCTTGGTAAACCAACATTATCAACTCTTTTATATTTTCCTGATGCGGTCTTATACAATGCACTTACTTGAGTTCCATTTGTCCAATACCCAGCAACTGCTCTTGGTTCTAACGAAAGATAAATTTCCAATTGTGAAATTCCTTCTTCTACAGAAGGCTTTTTTGTTTCAAAAAGGATCTGAACATGTTCCCAATCGTCAAAATGTTCCTCACTATCAAAAATGACCAAATCCACTGGGTAAGATTCAAATCTTTGCCCCTTTTCGCGCTTAGTAGCTTCACTTGGAATCTTAGGAACTCTCCATTCAGGTTCCGACTTTATCTGCTTTTCACTCCACCCCAAACCAATAAGTGCTTCTATCAATGGTTTTCGTGTCTTTACATTTTCAGGTCCTTTAGTTTGCATAACTATCTCCTCTTTTCTATCCATATATCGTTAGACTTAATAATTTTATCCGCTTCCTTTAACGCTGTTCGCCTTATAAACTCACTATACGAAGCATAATTCTCAATAATTGCGGCCCGTTTTAATTTATCCAATTCTTCTTCGCTAACCCTAATACTCATAGAAATTGTTTTGTTCATTCCCAAGCCCTCCTATGCTCAAAATTATATCATTCGCGTGCAACATTTACAATACAATTCTCCACGGAGCAACACGCAAACAGCCACCCTTCGCCGCAAATTAACGCTAACGAGAAGTGGCTGTATATTATCATCTTACAAATTATTCTTCATAATTTCCAAATATTTCTCTGGAAATCCAATCAGATTCAAATCAATGTCATCCCTATACTCATCTATCACAGCTTCCACTGTTTGGATCAAAGATTTTTTACTCCTTTCATCTGGAAGTCTTTTCAGTAAAACAAGCGTATATGCAAATAATGAGTTATTCTTTATCTCCGGATGCTTTTTCAAAAATGATGTTGTAAATTTTGCTGGTGGATTGAAATCCGTGTTATACATCCTTGCTGCATGTGCACATTTATTTCGTAATACTGACAAACAATGAAGATGATTTTCTAATGTATCCTTTCCAACACCAACCATACGAGCGATAGCATCTTTTTCTGAATAATACATAGAACTGTATAACTTAGACATATTAGAAAAAGACATTAATTCTACAATAACCCACAACGGCATTCTGCTGGAATATTTTATCTTGTGATGTTTCACAATCAGACTATCTTTGTAATAATTTTTCTCCCTGCTGAAATTTTCCATAACTTCCTTGTAACCCTTTTTGTTATAGAAATTATTTTCATCGTAATGTTGATCATACGGAGCTTCCGTACATTTGGCTATTGAAAATCCATATGCTATCTGCGTCCTATAATATACTTCTGCCTTTTCGATATATCGCCGAAATGTATCACGCAATATTTCATCCACTTTATATAAATGATATACCGTTTCAAAAGTAGTTCCTTCAATATAGTTACTACCAGAAGGCTCTTGTCTGAATTGCAAAGCATAACCCGTAAAACGATAATAATTTACTCTTTTTAATATATCTTTTGCTTTTTCTCTATCAGCGACAATCATCCCGTGAACTATTAACTTATCTAACTGTTCATCAAAGGTCAATGGTTTTTTCAAATCCATAAAATCTCTCCTTAACGTAAAAAAGCTGAGCACACGACTCAGCTTGGTCCCCAATGTCCAAAAGACTTCGGGCAACTCTGTTACATATAGTATATTCAAAACTCAGAAAAATTGCAATAGTTTTTATATTTTTTCCGCATTTCCATCAATAAAAAATCTACTACATTGCCTGCAAGTAGTCCCTTACTACTAGGGAATCCTCCCAACACCTTTGCCTTTATCCCACTTCCGGCCACGAGCCTTAGTAGTCTAAACCGTAGTAATTCCAATGCTTTCTGCCATATTCTGCCCTGTGTTGCCCCAGTCTGCGAAGGTATGCATTATCATAAAACTGGAGTGCCGTGGCAAACAAATAATATTTTTATCATGTATCTAAAACCTCTCTAAATGCTTGATTTTACTGTATTTTCGGCACTTGCAACAATTCTGCAATATTTCTATGACAGTGTTTTTGTTCACATTTTTAGCATATTTTGGAATAACTTTGCATAACTTTTCCTTCGTTTGGGCTAAATACTGGGCTATTTTCAAACCTTTTAGCCCACAACCTTTTTCATCTCTTCTAAGGCATCCTCAAACTGTAAATGAGTATATGTATTAAGGGTAACTCCTATATCTGAATGCCCCATAATATATTGTAATGTCTTTGGGTTCATTCCAGACTTTGCCATATTAGAGCAGAAGGTGTGTCTGCAAACATGAGGTGTGATGCAAGGCATTTGCACTTTATAAATACTGTTGTACTTCTCACGGATATGTTGGAAATACTTCTCCCAATGCAATGCCACCATAGGCATATCGTTCTTATCTAAGAACAAAAAGCCGCTATAACCATCAATCATAGGTTCAATCTTTGGATGCTTTCTATTCTGAATGATCCTACGAAAACAATCTGCAACATCTTTCTGCATTGGAACATATCTTTCACCTTTTTCAGTCTTAGGTGTCAATATCTCATATTCCATATTGCGTGTTCTTTGTAATTGATGGTCTACTTTGATTCTTTCTTTGTCAAATTCAATGTCATTGATGGTCAATCCGACAAATTCAGAAACACGCAATCCGGTATAAAACAAGATGTAAATTCCATCATAGTATTTACTAAAATGTTTGTCCTCTTTGATAAACCTCAAAAATTCTCTCTGCTGTTTTCTTGTGATAGCTTCTCTCGTCACACTATCATTCACAACTACTGTTGCAAGCTGGAACTCAAACGGATTCTTATTTATCAAATCATCATCTACTGCCATTTGAAACGCTGGTCTTACAACACCTCTGATAGAATGAATACTGCTATATCCTCTGCCATCGTCCTGTAGCTTAATCAGCCATGTTTTAGCATCTGATAATTTGATTGTATCAATTCGCCTTGCTCCAAAATCTTCTTTTTTAATCACATTGATAACAAAATTATAATTCGCCTGTGTATTGTGTTTTACACCTCTTTTTTGGCTTATATACTTTTGAACCAATTCTAATACCGTCATATTCCCACCATTGGTTACAACCGCATTTCTCAATGCTTTCTCAACTTCTTTTTCTTTCTCTCTAAGGGAAATGTCCTTGCGTTTACCCTTTGGGTACGGATCAGATTCAGTCAATCTCCAACTATATACAGACTTCCTCTTTCCAAACACATCATTATATTTATAACGGTATCTTCCATCTTTATCCTGGCTCTCCCCAGTCGCTAATCTACGACCTTTGCTGTCTTTCCTAATTTCTGACAATCCGTATCTCTCCTTTCATACAGAAGAGCCTCGGTATGATACTTCTTAATATATCATAACCAAGGCTCAAAATCTATTAAAAACCTATATAATCAGCTCTAAATAGCTGTCAATTTCTCATCTACAAACTTTTCAAATAACTGTCGTTTTATGCGTGGTCTTGTACCATTCCACAAAATAAAGTTATCGTTTTCGTGTTCATCAACAATCTTTCTAATCTTTTTATCACTAAATCCAAAATATTCTGCTGCTTCTTGAACAGATAGTGTATATTTCTGCCAAACTGGTATTACACAATTTATTTTTTCTTCTTGCTCTGTCATACTTATAAAAATCACGCTCCTCACAGATAAAAGGACTCGGATATTTCCACCGAGTCCAATACTCCTATTTTGCTTTAAAATTGTTTTTTACCCAATTCTTTACTTGTGTTATTCTTGTATTCACCCAATCTCTAGTCGCATAATCAGATAAATCACTCTTTTTTACATAATTACTCATATTAGGTATATCACTCTTTGTCGCCACTCTATCTGAACCGATATAAACACGAGAATCATTAAACTTTACAGATCCATAAAAGTTTGTGTGCGTATCACTTCCACCAAAATCTAATACTCCAAGTTGAGGCACTGAAATAATTTTATATTTATAGTTATTGCCATTCCAATTAAATCCATAATTTATACCATCATAAAATGTTGCATTAGTAAACTCACTATCGACAGCACTAATAGTTGATCCAGTTATATTAGATCCTGTAATCGTACTTCCAATGATATTATTGCCAATCAAATTTCCTGTAAATGTAGCATTCCCATACAAATCAATAGAAAATTGTGGGCTACTTATTCCAGAATCATTCAATATTACTGATCCGAATGTGCCACTTGCGCCTGTAATATCTCCACTAAAATTCCCCTTTACACCATCTAAAGTTCCTTTAAATGTGCAATCATTTCCAAACGTTCCACTTTTAGCAGTCATATTACCATTACTATCAACAAGAAACATTCCATTACCGATATTAATGCTACCACCACTAACAAGACCACCAAACACACCACTTGAAGATTTTAAAATTCCAGCGAATTCAACATCTCCATCAGAATTGATATAAACTTGTTTTTGATTATCTTTATAGATAGAAAAAAGCTCAGAGACATTATTCGGTTGAATCTTCACAGAATTTTTCCCACTAGAAGCAATAAATCCAGCATCATCAAATTTATAAGTTCCAGAATTATTTTGTAGCGTAAGATATTCTCCTAAAAATAATTTTCCTAAAATTGCTTCGGCATTTACAGCATAGACAGTATTTCCATTTTTATCTATCGGTATCTTACCGATAGCCATTTTTGCACTCTGGAAACCATCATCTGAAAATACAATTTGGTTGTTAATAATCTTAATCTGTTCGGGATCGAAGTCATTCTTCTGTTCATTCCATTGCCTGAACCACATTCCAGTTTCGTCCCATGATTGATGTTGATTTTTTACAGGAATATTTGCAACATCCAATCCATATTTCCGCATTTCCTCAACAAAGTTACTCTGATTTACAGACTTATCGTATTGGTCTTTGTTAAACTGAAAGCTCATAGCAGCAGAGTTAGCCTGTGAAATGATACTGGCTACATCATTACATACATCATGCACACGAATAGCATCTGAAAATGTAACATCAATTTTGCTTGTGTCATTATAATCAACTGTAAAGCTAATTAGCCTCAGTTTAATAACGGTGTCGTAATCAGTAGCCATTCTTATGAAGTTGCCAAGTTGGAAATATTTCAAGAATCCTTTGAATTGTGGAATAGTAAGAACATTAGAAAGAGTAGAAGAGTATTGATATTGCGGTCGGCATTTCTTTGATAAATCCTTCCATGCAACATCAAATAACTGTCGCTCAATATCAAATCTTTCTGTGTCTGTTGTATTATCTGTGGTGATATAGTTATCATTACTATATGTTTCCTCTACAACATAAGAATCAAGTGTTTTCCATTCATCCTTAGTAAACCATTTATCCATATCCAACTGAGATTGAACAGCATTTCTTTCTGCGATAATAGAATTGTATACATCTGTGGCAAAATCAACCTCAGTTTTTCTTTTGTTGTATTCTACAGTAACACTATTCAAATCTTTAAGGTTCTGCTGATATAGATTATAATTAAAAGAGTCTGGTTTATTCATGCCTTGAGCACAATAAACTTCATCTATGTTCTTGAATGATTTAACCTTAGAATCCAAAAACTCTAATCCATATTTAGTCCAATCCTTAGAGTCCAAACTATCAGGTAATCGTGTTTCGAGATTCTGAATTACACCAATCTGATCGCCAAGACGTTTCATAATTTCTTCATACTGTGGCTTTAATGACTGATATTTCTCATTATATGCTTTCACCTTATTCTGAATAGATTCTTCCATTTCTGGTAGATAATACTCAAAATTGTAAATCTTATTTGTGCTATTTGGGTTGACTTCATTGATATAAATTCCATCACCGCCATTTACACGATAGCATGTGATAATACTATTTTCATCAATGGTTTCTGTCATAGATTGTGCAAGATTATCCATAGAAACATATATATTAGTATCATCACCATAATTGTCTAAGTCATATGCATTTACAGTCATATTGAATGTATCAAAAATAAACAAGCAATTAAATGCTTCCGATACATCACCAGTCAAGAATGAATATACATCATTATCATCTACATCAAAACTACGTTGTTCATTCGCAAGAGTTGCATCTACATGACCAACTGACCAATTCGGAGCAACATTTAATACTCGATTCAACAGACTTCCTTTTGAATTAGCAGGATCGTAGAAGATGGTCTTTACATAATCGTCATACAAAATCTCACCCGTATTACATTCAAAATCAATGAGTCTCTTGTTACACAATGTACACTCTAATGAGTTTGCAGTAATATTTTTTGAAATACCAGTGTCCTCAATATTAGTTTCCACATGAATTTTGTACCAACCAATACCCTGAATCATTATCAGACGGTCTTCTTGAAAATCGTCATAATGTTCATATTTCTTACCATTGATATCTCTATAGATTTTAAAAGAAGCAGTCTGATAAGCATTTAGATTAAAAGTAAGAGATAAATCATCATAAATACTTACTGCACCAAGAAAAGTTTTATCCTTTTTAGCAATGTAAATAATTGGTTTTTCAAGATTGTTCAAGAAGTCAACTGGTAAATTAAATGATTGAATCGCCATAAAATCACCGCCTTCCTAAATCACTTTCTTCATTTCTTTTTCATATTTCTTTTTGAGTTTTTTCATTTCTCTGTTTGTGCCAGAAAACTCTCTATTTAACTTTTGTGTCTCAGAAATAATATCCTGTAATTTCTGAATATCACTTCCAAAACTTTCAATTTCTTTCTGTAATTCAGTGTTCTCTTCCTGTAACTTCCGAATCTGTTCATCACGTTCAAGAAGCAGTTTTTCGAGAATACTTACTTTTCTTTCATTAGTCACTTCTGACATACGTTTTCCTCCATTAAAATAGGAGAGGACTATTACATCCTCTCCATAAATTATCTTCTTACACCTTTAGCATAGGTAGCTTGATTAATCTTTCTTACAACATTTTCAGCCTGTTTCTGAGCGACACCTTCCATCTGCTTAACAATCTGGTCTGTAGCGACACCTTCAACAATCGTTCTGTTGTCGATTTGATAAGTAGGAGATTGAGATGAAACTTTCTCAATAGGAATGTTCTTCAGATTGCCAATAATAGAGTCAATCTGTGGAATAACAGGCTTAAATTTCAACAATGTTTGTGCCTGTTCCTTAGAAAGTACAGCTTCCCCACGTTTCAAGAAACCAACACCATCTTCACCTGAAAGTTTAACAAGATCCTTAATCACACCGCCAGTTGAGAACGAAGCGTCTTTTATAAGTTTCTTAAGAGCTGAAGCAATTTTTTCCCTATCATTCTTACCAGACAAATCACTTTTTACAGATACACCAAGTTTCTTCGCAAGAGCAACTTCATTAGTCTTACTCAAAACTTGTTTATGCTGTTTATCATAAAGATACTGATTAAGAGCACCGTAATACGATTTCTTGTGTGTTGCCGATACTGAATGCTTAGATATCCATTCTGTAATATCACTTGCTTTCTTTCTGAGTTTATTCAACTCTTGTTGTTTATCAGCATTGTTACTACCAGAAGTTCCTGAATCATTTGGTGATCCAATTGATTGAGTTTTATTCACTTTTGTCTCTGCATACTTAGCACTTGCTTCCGCTGCTTTATCAGCAGCCTTACAAACTCTATCCCATGACGACTCAATCAAACTAAGCTGTGCAGTGATATTTGGCACATTAGATGATAATGTACTTGCATAATCACCTACAGCGTTTCCACCGTCTTTCCAAGCATGAGTAATATAAGTTGAGATATCGTATCCAGTATCCTTTGCGATTTTCTCAATGTTTGATGCAACCTGTGAAGAATTTGCATTAACATATGTGAGAGCATCGGAGAATACCTTATTAGTATCTTTTAAATAGTCTTCAGCTTGCTTTTTGCTATTTTCAAGCATTTTATCAAGAGCATCTTCCTGATCTGATACGGAACGATCATACAACATGTCCGATCTATCAGATTTAGCGTCTTGTAAATCGGATTTAAGCTGTTGCAATTTTTTACGATTTTCTTCAGAGTCATCAGATTCAAGTGCTGCAATCTGCTTTTCTAATTTTGCAATATTCTTATTAGAATCAGCAAGTTTATCTTGCCATTCCTTTAAGTCTTTTTCTGTTTCTAACAATTCCTTTTTCTTTGAAATTGCTTCTTCCAAAGCATCATTCTGCGCATCTAATCCTTGCTTTACATAAGCAACTAACGACTTCTTCGCTTCATTTGCAGACTTGATAGAATCACGTTGACCTTGCTGATATTCACGCATCTGAGAATTGTAATCTGTAAGACCAATTTTGCCTTTATTATACATCTCATTCAAATCAGCAATAGCATCTTTATATTCCTGTGCTTTCGCAAGATATGTATCATAATTCTGAGCGGTCAATCCCATAGCAGTGATCCCATCTTGTGTAATCATTCCTGTATCACTGTCAAACAAATTGTCAGAATCAAGCATGTCAATTAAGAAATCTGTCTCGTCTGTGATGTCTCCAAGCTTATTAAATAACTCGTCAAAACGGTCAAACTTCAACTCATTGATAGACTTTTGAAACTCCGCAAGTTCCTGCTCATCCTGTTGAATAGATTCATAGACACCATTTAAAGCTTCTTGTGCTTCATACCATTCATTACTACCAAACTTAATCGTAGATAATTTCTTTGCAAGTTTTCCAGCTTCTTCTTGTTTAAGCTTCATGTCAGATTTGACTGCACTTGCCTGACGTGTATAGTAAGTCTCACCAATCAACTGACCTTTTGCTTCAGCTATATTAAGAGAATTGGAGACAGCGTTCTTTCTCTGCTCAATCAGTCCAGCTTTATTGTCGTATCGTTCCTGTACCTTATCAAAGCGATCTTTCCTAGCCTGACGTACATTAGAGGTATGATCCTCTTTAGCCTGATTATAATTATCAGTTGCGGTATTCTTTGCAAGAAGATATTCATTATGTGCTATGCACTTTTCCCTAAGAGTGTCATTTTCAATCTTGTTAATAAGATTATACGAAATTGACTTATTGGATTTTAAATTACTCTTAATAGAATTAAATTCCTTTTGAGTAAGACCAATGTTTTTAGCTTTTGTTTTTTTAAGAGACTTTGTAAGAGAACTCTTATTGGATTTATAACTCTTTGTTGCACCAGTATAAGCAGTTTTTGAAGCTGATAACTGGCTATTGTAGTTTTTAATAATCTGTTTATACAGACTGTCAATATCAGACGTACCGATTTTCTTTGTTGGATTAAATGTAAGATTACCTACCTTGGCATTCAGAATATCCATCTTTGTTCCAAGTTTTTCAATCTTATCAGAAGCACTGTCAATCGGGTTGTTCGCCAAAGTCTCATATAAATCCTTTAATTGATCCGTAAGACTGGCGACCTGTTCCTTGCAAGCTTTTGCTTTCTCATAATAGGTCTGATAATCCTTTAACGCATTTTTCAGGTTTTCATTCTTAATAGAAACGATACCATCTGAACCAAGTGTTCCTTCACGGATAAGTTTCTTGTAATGTTCAAGCGTCTTGGATGATACACCTTTGACCTTTTTTACATTCCTTCCGCTTGTCGTTGTAGAACCACTTATTCCACTAAAACGTGTACCAGACACAAAATCCTTACGAGATGAAAGTTTGGAAACTCTTACAGATGCGCCAGTATGAGGGGATTCAATAAACTTACCGTCTCCACCATAAATACCTACATGTGTGATGTTATTCTTGCTTCCAAAGAATACTAAGTCACCAGCCTGCAAATTTTTCTTCGATGTGATTTTTGTCCCCATCTTAGCCTGGTCAGCCGCATGATGTGGTAAACTTACACCAAACTTCTTGTAAATCTGCTGAGTGAAACCAGAACAATCAGCACCACTTGTAAGACTTGCGCCACCCCAAACATATTTCAAACCAAGATAATTTGTAGCCTCATCATACAAAGAGTTTCCACCTGTAGAAGAAGATGAGGAAGTTGTCTTTTTGCTATTCTGTTTTTTCGCAGCCTTATTGGCATAAGACATATATTTCTTATATGCCTTTTCCTGTGCAGTAATAGCCTTTGTTGTAGCTTCGATAGCTTTTCTTGTTTGATTTTTCTTCTGACCGAATGTGAGAAGATCATCAATCTTGTCTTTAGCCTTAGATGCCTTGTCTGTAAGATTGTTAAGTTTAATCTCAATAAAATCAAATACCTCAGCAGCATCGGACTTTGTTTTTGATTTGGATTCCTTAGGAGGTTTATAACTTGATGAACCAGAAGGATTTACTTTCACTTGTGGTATATCTAACTTTGCACCAGCAGAAGTTGTTACACCATTTACAATGTCTTGAACTGCATTGTTAATGTTATTGCGCATTTCATCAGACATAATTGGATTGTCTGATAATCTTTGTTTTAATGCCGCAAGTTTATTTAAAGCCTTTGTACCTGCACCAGCCATTTTAGCAAGAGTGTAAATATTTTGACAATCTGCATCAGTTACAATAGTAGTTTTGTTACAATACTGTTTTTCTAATGTGAAAGCTGAGAGTTTTTCCTTTTCCTGTTCTGTAATATCGCCAAGATTTTTAAGTTTAAGAATATCTGTAACTGTGGCATTTTGCAAATCTGTAGATGCATCGGCAGAAAGAAGTTTTTCAAATCTAAGTTCTTCTTCCTTTTTTGTCAAAGCATCTGTTACAATTTGCTCGGCATTTTTAACACCCATATCTTCAAGCTGAGTGATATAATACTGTTTGTTTTCATCGGTAAGATTAGCGAGGAAATTGCCATCATTTACCCATTCAGTAGCAAGAGCATTGGCTGCCTTCTGGCACTGATCCATGCTAGATTCAGAACTACCCATTACCTCTTCAAACTTATCCCATGATTCAAGACCACGAACTGAAACATCAAATCCTGCTAAATCAGAAGCGGATGCAACTGTACCATTCTTCTTGTCAGCAAGCATATCAGACATCTTAGAAATCTGTGTAGACATAGAAGAGAGCTGTGTAGAAGCGTTTACAAGACCGTTAATTTTCCCAATAGCATTATCTGCTGAAATGCCGAGATTTTTGAAATATTCCGTTTTATCAAGTTCGCTAAATTTTTCGGCTGATAACTGTCCTGCTTCGGCTGCTTCAAGAAGATCCTTTTTAAGAGTTTTTATTGCATCATCATCTGTAGAATCAAGTGCAGTCCAAGCATCTTCAAATGATGTCGGTGTTTTTGAAAAGTCCTCTTGATTCAACAATTCATCTACTTTATCAAGTTCGTTTTTCAGAGGAATGCTGTAATAGCCCTCAAACTCAGGAACTGTCGATAGATAATTGTTAATCGCATCGGTAATCTCCTTTTCGTTTCCAATAAATTGTTTACTTGCAACTGCTGTATCAATCAGCTCTTGCTTAAATTTGTTAAAATCTTCCTTTGTCTTAGGTAATTCATTACCCTGTAACGCTGTCAACATTGTCTGTTGAGCCAAGTTTTCATTTAAGTTATCAATAGATGAATTGTATGCCTCTACTGATTCCTTCATCTCACTATATCTACTATAGATAGAGTTAAATAGTGAATTGTCTGATAATTCATCAGCCGTGAATGCTTCTGAATCTCTTAATGCGTTTACTGCATCTTCGAGTTTTTTGTAATTTTCTAATGCTCCCTCAACTGTATCATCGCCAATTAAAACTAACTGACCACCACCAGTACCATATGAACCACTATCAATTACACCAGCTTTTTCAAGCTCTTTAAATGCTTTTACTGCTTCTTCTCCCGATGCACTAATAATATTGTTAGTACCCCAGAAGTTATCTTTTGCAACATCCATCAACTCTTCTTTTGCTGCATTTACACCAGCAATCAAGTCTGTCTGTTGATTTTTCAATGAATCAATGCTTGCTTGTTTAATGGCATTTGATAATGAACCATACTTTGCAATCAAATCATCAATGCTTTCTCCTTCAAGACCAAGTTTCTTTAATAACTCTGTCTGTGTGGTCATCAAATCGTCTTTTGCACTTGCATCTGTTTTTACTGCATCCGATAATTGGATGTATTTGTTTGCTAATGTAGCAATCTCATCACCTAAAGTATTAGCGTTGTCTGCTGCTTCTTTAGCTTTCTGTCTTGCTTCTTCTACCGCTTGATTATGCTTAGATACTGCGGAAGTTACTGCACTAACTCCAAGGCTAATACCCATCAGCACAATTCCTACTGGATTACTAAGGAATACACTCTTTAAAGTTGCTCCAAGTCCAATCATTGCTGCCTTTAGCGAAAACGTACTTGCTGTACTTGCTGTGTTAGCTGTGGTCTGTGCATTGGTCGCTTGTGTTAAGTTCATTTCAGCAAGTTTCTGCAATCCCATTTCTTTCGTCATGCCTTGCATCTGTAAAATACGCACTCTGTCAGCCTGAGTGAGTGTGTTTGTGGCTAATACATTTCTTAACTGCTCTGTTGTCAATGTACTTGTTGCCTGTGCAATACTCTTTAATGCCTGGAATCTAGCAGATAAGTTACCATTCGGAACATTTCTTGCGATCTGTAAGGCTTTCCCATACTGTTCTACTTGCTTTGTAGCTGTAATGAGTGCCATTGTGCCTGTTGTAAGGAATTTTCCAATACCAAGTGCAATTACACCTTTTAGCGTACCTTCTACAATTCCCCAGTTATTGGCAAATTCCAAAACTGCCGAACCTAAGTTAGCAAGGTCACGTACTGTATTACCATTGATAATGCCTTGATATGTCTCTGTAAGAGTGTTAGAAAACCTCTGACATGCTGCGTCAGCACTGGTCATCCAAGTTTGATACTCTTCTGTAGCACTTCCTGCACTATTGATTGCATCTTCATAAGCTGATGCGGATTCCTTCATGCCAGATAAGATCGCTGCGCCCGCTGCAGAGCGGCTCTTGCCGAACATAGTCTCAAGAACATTTGCACGTGAGGTATCATCCAACTTATCCATAACTTGTGAAATCTCGTATAACTGATCATAATAAGATTTGAATGTATGCTCATCTTCCATAATATCAACACCAGTTAATGCCATGAGCTTTTCACGTAAGTTACTTGTGGCTGTTGCTAAATTGTCAACTTCTTCGCCCATTTCCTGCAACTCTTCAATAGCATCTGTATCACCAGATGAAGCTCTCATTCTTAATGAACCGATCTTTGCTGTGTTACCAAGATATGATGGATCATTATAGTATTTATTAGCTGTCGCAAACATTGTTGCAGCTTGTTCAATACTCATGTGTGCTTCTGTCAATGTACCAGCCGATAATCTAATGCTTTCGGCTAACCCTTCCGCATCAATACTGTACTTGTTTGACATATTATTGATGAGGTCTGTATAGGCTTCAAGCTTCTTGTCCATCTGGTCATTTCCATAACCGCCAATTTCATCAAATGAAGCAATAGAAGTCTTAATTGAACCGATTGCCGTATCAATGTCTACATCTCCAACGTTTGATAAGATGTTCGCCCACTTCGCCCCAAGTTCCGCATCGTCTAAATCCCAACCAAGTTTTTTGAACTCTGTCACAGCATCAATCAATGAACCAACTTTTACATTAAGTTCCTGTGCCTTGCTAAGAGATTTATCAAAATACTTGTATAGTGCGTCTCTGTCACCTATTTCATTTGTTACCTTCTGAAGGTCAACAAGACTATCATCTAATGTCTTTGCTTCTGTGACTGCATTCCTAACTTGATTAGAAAGTGCATAAATCATACTTGCACCACTAAAGAATTTTGCGTAACTTTCAATGGATTTCTTAAATTTTGAACCCCATGTTAATCCTGCATTATTCGTTGCTACAAGCTCCGTCTTAAATGCCGATAATTCACCTCTAAGAGTTTTTAATTCACCTGTACTCTTTGCTACATTAGCAGAATTAAGCAACTGATTGTATTTAGCGGTCATTTCTCGATCACTGAAAAGTTTGTTATTATTCCTTCCCAAAATCTTAATCTGGTTCACTAACTGTTGCTTGCTTGTGTCAAAATTCAGATGAACCTTATTACTATTTGCAACCCTCTGTGCATTGTTAATTGCCTGTTTGGTTGCTGTCTGTACACCTTTTGTATTTACATTCGGTGTGATGTTGAATGTAAGATTATTTAATCCCTTCAACTGTGCTTTGATTGCTTTCCTTGTTTTTGGCATATCAAGGTTACCAATCAGCTTGACAAACTTCATGTCGCCAAGACTCTTTGCGTCTGACTTAATCTGTTGCTTGCTTTTTATCTTATTAAGACCAGCAACCAACTGTAAAATAAAGTTATTCAATTACGACTCCTTTCTATAATTTTTCATACACAAATAAATGGTTGCTAAATAATTTCAGCGACCATATCCATGAATTTTGTTAAGTTGTATATTTTTTATTGAATTTTTGATTGAAATAATCAGATTGTGGCTTTTCGCCTAAGATAAGTTTGAATTGGTTGTTATGAATTTAATAGATAGTCTTCTAATCTCTCGAATAGATTAGGATATAAGTCAATTTTTCCTGTTTTGAATTTTGATAAAATGCTTGGATCAATCTTGACCATTTTTGAAATGTATGTTTGCTTCTCTCGTTCAAGCCTCTTTTTATAAATACTCCGTAATTCTTCTTGTGTCACCCTTGTTCCTCCTCTCTTGATATATCTAGTTTTATTGACAAAAAAATATCAAGTTACTATTTATACAACTCAAAAAGACCAGCTTTCGCTAGTCTTTAATTGATGTTTAATATATAACAAACCAAAAACTTTCGCAATTGGTTTTATTGACTTCTTCATTTATATATAATATATGACACAAATTCTAATTTGTCAATGAGAAATTCATGAATTGCAAAAATTTTTTATTCATTTCAATTATTTGTTCTGGAGACAAATATCTTTTTAAAATTCGTCCATTCACTTTTATATATTCAATTCTTCTATAGTGAATAAATTTACATTGATCAAATCTCACATACGATTTTTTATCCGAATTTCCTTCTACGTTTGGTAAATTAAGATTCTCATAATAGAACTCATATTTCCTATATGGATCACTTGATAATGGAACTATAAAATACATTTGGTTTTTTATATCACTCATTACAATTCCATAGTGATTTGTATTTATCTCCCCACAATATCCATATCCACATTGTATATAATAAATATCTCCTATTTTTATATTATTGGGATAATCCGAAGGAATATACTTTGCCCTCTTTTTTTTGATATTCTTAACTTTTGAATCATCATCTTGACTTTTCGCATTTCTTAATTCTGCCAATAATTGCAAATCTTTTTTATGAATTATAGTATCATGCATTAATTTATGTATCCATATTAAATAATTCTTAGCTTCTTCCATCGACATATCTCTTAGGATATCCCCTCTAATATTATTTAATGTATTATCTACATAATTAGCATACTCATTGCCTTCATTCTTAATATATTTCAAATTGCTCTTTTTTATTATTTTATTTAAAAAAGTTATTACTCTTTTCGACTCTTCCTCATCATCTCTGTTAATAGAATTTGTTAAATACCGTATTTTTGATATTGTCTCTCCAAATTTTTTTTCAATAATTCCATCAAATTTTGCCATAATAATATCTCCTATCAAAATTTTATGACTAAGTATTATCTATTATACGACAAAATTAGCTCTTTTTCTACACTTTTTTAGTACTTCACGGACAGACCTAGTTTGAAATCAGCCTGTCCGCTTAATCATTGTAAATTGTTTTGAATACACTCGGTACTCTACTAATACACTGCTGTTTGAGGACAATGCATCAGCAATTTATAATAAAAATCATCACTTGCTCAAGGTGACAATCATTATTATCGTTTTGTAGGGCAGGCATCAACGTCCTGCCCATAGTATGATATTCAAAATGTATAATAAACACTCTTTCGAGTGATATTACCGTGTGGGACTTACGCCCCACTTATAGTGTAAAAATAGTAAAATCCTATAGAGGTATTATGTCTATAGGCAAACTGTAAAGCCTAAATTGATGTTGGAATCTGTACCAACGATAAATATTTTTCAAGCCTAACTGCATCATCCTGACACAAACATACTTTGCCATTTTTAAAACGTGATAACACGTCTGGTGGAATTTCTGTTTTCTGTGCAATGATCTTGGCAACAAGACCATTCTCTACTACACAAATCAGTTTATTTCTTAAATCGTTCTGGTTCATGTTACCTCCTCAATTTCTTGTTAAGAATAATTGGAAAAATTTCTTTTCTTCCTAAGTATGATTTGTCAGTTTTTATCACACTTACATACTTTCCCCCTTTATTTTCAACATTTTATGGTATTTATGCACAATTTTTATCTACGTTTTTTATAACTTTTTCCCTGAATTTATCATTTGCGACAGCATACAGATGTTGATATTCAATATTTTTCTTAATGACTTTCGTTCCGTTTTCCGGCATATTTAACATATGTATACACAAATGATTGTTTTTATCTACTTGCAATTCAATTATCTTATGATCTTGTAGCATATTCAAAATCGAGTCAAGATGTTTTCTATCTATCTTTACCAGTCTGCAAAGACTCGATCTGTTCAGCCTATTATTTTGACTTTGATACAATTTCACATCAAAACTATTAGTTTTTCTGCAAGCATAAAATAATGCCAATAACAATTTTCTTGCCTCAACACTATATTTTTCTTTTGTTGTAATCTGATTTTTGATCCATGAAATATCCTCTGAATAAATGTCTATAGATTTTTCCTTGGCAACTTCTGTTTCAAATTCAGAAATCAAGAAATTCTTATCTCTATACTCTTTTAATGCATTTATGCTCTTTACTGCCTTTTCTCTACGCTTCTTCAATTTTGTAAGTTGTTCTTCATCTATATCACTATTGAAGTTACCTTTACATCGTTCAATAAGCTGTTCACCAAAGCAGCCCCACAGAATAGACTTATCTTTATAACGTTTCATAAATCCTTTATCTGTATAATATATTTCAAGAAGTATATCCACCAGCTCCGAAACTTTCGGCTTAATTTCTAACAAATCAGCCCTTACCTTATCATATAATGCTATATATTTTTGGTCACGTTCTGTATCGCCGGACATACAAAAGTCGGCATCATAATAATTTTCATTGGAAATATCTGCAAATTCCTCTTGTGCATCAACCAAATAGTCTTTTATTTCCTTATATTTATTTGATGTAACATCCGGGACACTTGACATTAAAGTAGTTACGTCAAACGGTTGTTTTACTTGTATAGAGGATTTCTTCTTTGCAATCTGACTTTCCATGTAATGACAAATCATGTTCATGGTACAATCAGAATCATCAAATAAATTTTCATCCTTCTCCCCAACCAATGCAGCGTTAGTTTTCATTTCCTTTTCCATACTACGTTTCTTTCTAAATGATCTAAGATATTTCATAAAATATGGTTTTTTATGCTCTTTTAATAAAGCCTTTATTTCACTTGGCATTTCAGCTTCTTCACCATGTTTCGCATAATCAATCGTAATCGATCCAACTATGCTCATAATCTTTATATAATTTTGAACATCTTCTGTCTGTTCCAAAGACCAAAGTTCTGATATTGGATTGATGACACTACCAATATTATTTTTATATCCTTTATGATCGCATTCTATAATAGTATCCACATCACCAACATCAACTTTTTTCACTCCATTAGCAGACTTTCGTTTATCAATTTTAATATGATGAATTGTATTGGCATTGTTTCTTCTGGCTGCTTCACAAATAACTCTATTGTCCGTTGTAAGAACGTGATCACCGTCAAAATCCGCTGAATTAAGCTTCAAAGCAATAGTATTTTCAAATACACTAAGGATAATTCCGGTTTTCTGATATCGGAACCATTTTTCCATTTCTTCACTCGTGATAACTTGTACGGGACAATGTTCATTTGCAATATGTGGTGAGCGAATAATATCAATCCAAGGTGTATCATACAAATTATAATTCCAATAATTAGAATAAACTTCGTTTCCATGTAACAATCCGGTCACTTCCAATCCAAAAGCATGTTGCATCAAGGCATACAAATCTGGTGTCAATGTCTGATAATTTCCGCTTACAATAATTTTTCCCACATAGGCACGTTCTTTTCCAGATTTCAGATCTTGTTTTATCTTCTTTTGAACAAATTCATCATTAAATAATGAATGCTTATAATACAATGCCTGATAATACGCTGGGAACTTACTCCATTCAATATCATCATTTTCATCTTGATCACTGATAATTCCACGATATTTTAAAAATCCTTCGACACTACTACACGCATTTATATATCCATCAACTGTAACATCACACAATTTTTTTATTTCATCGTCTGTATAACTTGATGTCTGTAATGGCTGATATGCCATAACTGTTGTTTTCTTCAATTCTGACAATTTTTCATCATAAGAAGAAATATTAAATGTCCTCTTATATCCATAAACCTCTTTTTCAAAACACTCTTTCCAATTCTCAATAGAATCATACAAATCATGGAACTTAAACTGACTTTTCGTTAAAATACAATCAATCTTGTCATTAAACAAATCCCATTTTTTACCCTTAATATCAATAATGGTACTTGATCCAATTGTATTTGCGAACTCTGTCACAGGCATTGTATAAAGTTTTCCTTTTAAACATGGAATGCATCGAAACTGGAAAGATGCCGGTATATAATCGAGATTCAATTCCTTGCTCCACTGCCCTGCTTTTTCAACAGTTACAAGTCCTGCACCATCAAACAAATTTATAGATATATCTTCTTCTCTATCATTTTCTACTTCAAATTTTCTGCTTATATTGCCGTTTTCATCCTCTGTGTCTGTTTCCAACACAACATCTACTTTTGCTTTTTGAAAGATTTCCTTATCATCAATAACAACAATATTCGGCATTGATACTGGAATACTGTCTGTTGCAGCCAATCCAATATATGAATTCCATTTTGACATAAACTTGTACTTTATATTTCTATCAAGACCACAGAGTAAAATATCCAATGCCTTTTCCCACACATCTACAGATACAAGCATTGCTTTCTGTGTCCTGCTATGACTAGAAGATACAATAATTCTCTTATATTTGATTCCATTGTATGTGACAATCATTCCTGTTTTTGTCATTTTTTCTTTATAAGCTGTATAGGATCTTCCAACTTTTAAAGATAAAACATCAGGAATGTAATCCCTTTCTTTTACAATCTCATTATCTTCAGAAAGATGTTTGATGATTCGAATCAATTCCGATTCTGCCGTTAATATCATATGATTTCTTCTGTCTCGTTTAATTTTATTCTCTACGGATTTATCATATTTTACTTTCTTTTTTTCATCCAGTTTACACCGATATACTTTCTTGCCTTCAGAATCTTTGACAACAGGCACAAATTTATACTCATCATTGTCATTCAACTCTGTCATTTTCACCCTGTTAATATAAACCAAATGTGCTTTCCTTTGTCTATTGTTTGTATTCTCGCTTATAATAATCATCTCCAATCGTGTTTTTATCCTTACACTTATAATATTCTCCGTTTTATCTCTGATTTTGCGTAAAAAAATACCAACCATCGAATATTCACGGTTGGCATTTAACTATCTTTTATAGAATTTTTCCAACAATTGATAAATCATATTTCTATCATACATACTTTGTTTAATTATGATTCCACAATTACCTTCCCCTTTTATCATTTCCTCTACAGCCATTAGCACATCATCATCTTCTTCATCTAAAAATAATCTATCATTCAAAATTTGCGGAATAAACCTTCCTGCATGGATATAAATAGTCTCATATTCATCATACATAAAATACCCATCTTGATCTAGTTTTTCTTTCATTTGAGTAAAATATTTATTTACATACGCTTCTGCTATACTTTTATTCAGCTCGTTAAAATCAATCATATCGTTAAAATCGCTCATAAGATGGTCTCCCTTCAGACTTTGATGAATAAATTATACACCTATAACAACTATATTTAAATATATATGTGTCTACTTTTTCAATGCTCAATATCATCAACCGCCAATATTCAATTTTCAATGTACATTTACCAACTAATATGAAAGACTGATTTCATTGGCAATTTTGACCTCTGAAACACCCTATTTACAAGAGTTTCAGCGATTGCAATTTTCAAAATTGAGCATTTTACTTCACAATCTGCATAAAACTATGCTTATTGCTCATTTTTGCAATCTCGCCACTCTGATTATCAATCAACAGACCATTTTCTCTGTCCATAGTAAAGCAACCTTCATCAATTCATCCTGCGACCAATCATCTAAACTCTTGTGCTTTTGAAACATACTTAACTGTATTGTGATACTGTCTGTTCCATATGTCATGTAAAGCAATCGCCCTTGTTAGTCTGTTCAGTTCGGTTGTGTCTTTGTTTCCTGTTGTTACTGTAAATTTATCCATAATACTATCCTTCCTCTCCTTTGATCTCATTATCTTTCTTCCACAACTCCATAAGCAACGTTTCTATATATTTTCCTTTAGACATATTCAAATCACTTGCTTCTCCTTCTAACCAGTCGCTTATAAACGAAGGTAATGTTACCGTTGTTCTTACTTTGCAGTATGGAATTGCATTATTGATAATACGTTTTGCATTTTGCGGATGTTTGATTATAAGATCTATAATCCTATTCTGCTCTTTAGCTGATACATTACTTAATTGATATATTTGTTCTGCACTTATTTTTTCCTTTTTGTTAAGTTCTAAGTGATGAACAATATCTTCAAATATCTCTGCTTTTTCCTTACCAATATTGTTTTCAATGACTTTACAATATTCGACATATCTACAAGCATTTCTCATTGTTTTCACATTTATCTGCAAATCAGCAGCCAACTCTTTTTTAGTTTTCATTTCTGTGGTAATGTTACCATTCTTCATATTTCAATATTCCTTTCTTACCAAATGGTAATGTTACCATTTATGCTATCTTCTTATTCCTTGTACCATAAACCAATGCATCCGCTTTTCCTTCTACACAATCAGCAGTTACAACAACCTTCTTTGCACTTGACATATCAGGAACATCAAACATGACTTTCTGCATAGCAGATTCAATGATGCTTCTAAGACCTCTTGCACCAGTTTTCTTTTTAATAGCCAACTCTGCAATCTTTCTCAATGCTTCGTCCTCAAATTCCAGCTTAACACCATCCATTGATAATAACTCCTGGTACTGCTTTGTGATAGCATTTTTAGGCTCTGTGAGAATATGTACCAAATCTTCTTCTGATAATGGATTCAATGCAGTAATGATAGGAAGTCTGCCTATTAACTCTGGCATAAGACCATATTTCACAAGATCGTGCTGCTCAACCTTTGACAAATCAACTTCTGATTCCTTTTTATCAGTAACTTTAGCACCAAATCCGATTGTATTATGTGTATCTTCCTTGCCGATTATCTTATCAATGCCATCAAAAGCTCCACCACAAATAAATAGAATGTTACTTGTATCAATCTTTACTGTTTCTCCCTGTGGATGTTTCCTACTTCCTGTCACTGGTACTTCTGATACTGTACCCTCAATAATTTTAAGAAGTGCTTGCTGTACTCCCTCACCAGAAACATCCCTTGTAATTGACATATTTTCGCCTTTACGAGAAATCTTATCTATCTCATCAATATAGATAATTCCTCTTTGTGCTGATTCAATGTCATAGTTTGCATTCTGTAAAAGTGTACGCAACATAGTTTCAACATCTTCGCCGACATATCCAGCTTCAGTAAGTGTTGTAGCATCAGCAATAGCAAATGGAACACCTAAGAATTTTGCAAGGCTCTGTGCAAGATATGTCTTACCACTGCCGGTTGAACCAATCATAAGGATATTGGATTTCTGTATTTCAACATCAGATTTTTTATTCTGCTTCAATCTCTTATAGTGATTGTAAACTGCAACTGCAAGTGTCTTCTTTGCTTCATCCTGTCCGATAACATACTGATCTAAATGTGCTTTTATCTGTGAAGGTGTAGCCAACTGCATATTGCTTGTAGCAGACTCCTCTTCATTGTCATATATAATGTTATTAGCTATAGATACACAGCTATCACAGATGTAACCATACTTACCCTTTATTAACATATCTACTTCATCTTTTTTGCTTCCGCACATACAACAAAATTCATTATTTTTATTTGCCATTACAAAAATCTCCTTTATGCTTTCTTCTGTTTCTTTTTACGTTTACGCTCATCATGTTCCCAAGTTCTACCAGCAGATTTTGCCATTTCTGGATTATCAAAAATATAATTCATATGACGCACAAATGGATTACTCTCTTTCTTCTTTGAATTAATTTTTACTAATACAGAATTTGTATCTTTAAATATTTTCAAAATAATCACACTAATAGTTCCAGAATAACTACATGTATAATATTTTTTCCCGATAACAATTTTATTTATTTCTACTGGAATTGGTTTTTTATATCCCATTATTAAATTCTCCTTTATTCATACACAATTACTTCTACAGGTGTACACTCTTTCATAAGTTCTTCCCATGTAACTTGTCTATATTCCTCTTTATCATAATTAGCACCATCTAAATAGACAAAAATGCAGCAGTCCTTTACACTTTCATCAATAATTTTTCCATCAATCGAAGTACATAGCTTATATGCCTTTTCCCATTTCATGGAACTTATTACTTCAAAGCTATGTGTTGTAATCCATATACCAAAAGGAACATCCAATAATCCGTTGTAATTTTTATCTGTATTGGAAAACGTTTCACCTACTCTGTAATATTTTTTCTCTGTAATTTCTTTACTCATATATAATTCTCCTTCTTCTATCTAATTTCCTCGCATCCTAAAATTTTTCAATTTTCTTACATATTTTAGGATAGCAACCATCCGATTATTTGTATGTTTTTTGACATATTTTAGGATTATCTTACTAAAGATACTTTTTACTAAAGAAAATCTTTTTTGTATCGTTTCTTTTTGGTTTAATGTATAATTTCGTATGGCTGCTATCGCATCCATACTCCATTATTTTTTTAATCATTGTTCATTGTTGAATAATGAAATTTATTCTATATTATGTTTGGTTTCATTCATACCTGGCATATCAATTATTTCCTCTATGCTAAAATCATTCTCTAATGGATCAGCTTCTCCCCATATATCATCATTACTTTTTTCTTCTATTGGAAATGGTCTTTTTGCTTTGTCCTTATTTTTCAAGCAATCTTCTGTTATGAATGGGAACTGGTCAAAGAAATAAATATCTTTCAAATCGTTTTCACAATATCCATCGTTTTCATGTCTTTTATTAAATTCAACCGCATATTTGTATATCTCAATGACAGTTTCTTTATCGTACATTTTATTTCCTGATACCAAGTTGAAATATTTTGCTCCCAGACTCTTTCGCTTTGATGTCTTTGCTGTCTTGTGCTTTATGCTCTCTACTGATTGACAATAACCATATTCCTTTTTATGATCTTCACCCTCATCAATGATGAACTTCTTATATTTGTATCTTCCATATGTATTGGTGATTCCAGATATTTCATTGTCTATGAGTAGTAAATCGTTTGCCCTATAAATATATAGAATCTTGTTCTCTTCCAGAATTTTGTTATATGCCAATACAGTATCTTTGCTTATATTGGATATATTCGATAATACTTCTATAGAAGAAAATCCTATAACTCCATCCGTTTCTTTTCCATCGGATAATACAAATGTCCAGCTTTTTCCATGACGGAAGGTACTGACAACGTTCACAAAATATCTAATCAATTTAGCTTTGCTAACGTTAGATTTCTTATCATCAATCTGCATGATTGCAGTTAATTCATCTGTATAAATTACTGTGAACCATAAATTATTTTCCTTGTTAGTTTTCGTTGGATCAAAATATATAGGTTCTAAATCGTACTCAAAGTTATACTTCTTTTCGTTGATTTTATGGATTAGACCATGTTCTTCCAAATCATTTAATCCATCTACATATTTTTTCTTGTCTCTTGTCTCAATATCAAATGTGTGTCGAAAGAAATAATCCATTATATCAACTGATATTGGATAATAATTCATATCTGCTCTTTGAATTGCCCTTAGATAGCAATACACCAAGATTCCATTATCAGATATAGTCTTATCGCTAATAACATTGTTCAATAGAAAGACTTTTTGTGACAATCTGTTTTCTTCGCTGCCTTTGGTCAATAAATCCTACACCTCCCTGTTTGTGAGATATGTAGTAATACTATTATGAATAGCTTTATTGTCCTCAAATAAAAAAATTTTGTACTGTGGATTCTTTTCAGAATCAATAACTTTCTTTATTTCGTAACCATGACCACATAAATAATTTGCTAATGCCAGTGAACGTACTAGACACATTTCTTTTTCGATTGTAATAACTCATTCCTCCAATCTTATTCCAAAATAAATTTTTTCAGACCATCAACACCAATGTCATTGAAAGCAATTTCCAATAAATCATTCTCTGTCAGTTCGCCATCGCCTACCAAATCCTGTAAGATAAACTCTCCATCGTCCACTTCTTTTTCAAGTACATCTGCATTCAGTTCTTCATACTTTTTGTAGTATATCTCCGAAAAAGCAATTCTGATTTCCTCTAGGATTGGCATATTGTAAAATTTATTAATGTGTAACTCGTCCAGAATATTTGATACATTATATTCTGTAAAAGCATACAGTTCACTCTTTGGATTAAATACCTCTGATTCAATAAAGGTTCTATCCTCGTTAATAAGCCATTTACTGCCTTTGGTTCTGAATCTATTTATGGTATCAAATACAACATCCTTGCACCACTCGGCATACTGTGGATATTTCAGAATGCTCTTATATTTATTGAGCTTGTCTTTCCATAGCTGCTCCTTCTGCTTTTCTTCATTGATTCTGTCGTTCAGCCATTTTTCTACTTCATCCAATGTCATATAAACTGGCTGTTTCTTATCATCTAATGGTGATGCTACCTTGTCTGTATATGTGCATTTAACAAAGAATCTTTCATTTGCACCTTTTAATTTATAGCCATGCTTACCTAACTGTTGTCTTAATATGATTTCTCTCTGTTCCATATAAATGTACCTCTCTTTCAATTTAATGTAGGCACACCACCATAAAGGTAATGTGCCTGTGATTCCGTATTATATGTAATCAGCCTCTTCACTGATAATTGTTTTAATAAAAGGGGAATTATGTGCATCTACATTAGATGACATTGTAGCCAATCTCATTCATTGGCAGACTTGCTACTCTCACCGCAAATATATCTCTGTTACCTTTTCTACTCTTTGTCAGAAGTTTTAGGCAACCAATTCATATAAGCCACAAATAATGTTGCTTCATCCACTTGATTTGCAGATGCAATGTTATAAAAATCATTACGCATTAATGCCCATCCTTCATCCAATGGCATATTGTGTGCAACAATGAAATTATTTAAAATTTCACACTGCTTATCCCATTCTGTCTGAGACATACTATTGAACTCTCTATAAATCTGCTCATCAGATGCCTTGCCTCCTGTTAATAATCTTGCAATTTTACATTGTCTGTTACTAGGTCTTTCCATTTTGTTTGTCCTCCAAATTTTCTAGGTGAGAATCAGCCTTTCGCTGATCCTCTATGTTAATGTTTTGATGGGATAGGAACTTACCCTATCAGGACTTCCATCTATTTTATATATTCTCCACTCGGAGATTGATTTTTTCTGATTTGATTATTGAGTCATACCTTTACAATATTCTTTAAAATTTGGCATTCTCTTTAAATTACGCACAATGCTAATTACATCATCAATTTTAATAATATCTTTCTCTAAGATTTGATCAAATTGTATCAGTTCATAATTAGAATCTAATAAACATATTCCATTCTCATAATTCTGTTTTATAATATTGACAAATTCTTCTGTTAATTCAGCTTGTGTCATGTCATCGTATTTCTTATTATTAGAAATTCTCTTGACATTTACCGCCTGTGTTCTTCCAGTTGTACCTTCTCCAATCTCAAAGTCAACAATATCATTTTCATCTAAGGATTTGCGACCTTCCATAATAATGCTGGAATAATGCACAAAAACATCATTTCCATCTTCATCTGTGATAAATCCGTAACCTCTCATATCACTAAACCACTTTACTTTTCCTGTTTTCATTTATTTAATTCCTCCGTCTCATAGAAATATCTGTACAATTTTCGTTCTATAGTTTCATCTTCTTGAAAAACTAATACTCGAACAACCTTTTTATCAAATGCCATTCTCAAAGACTTATTCTGATAAATTACTGTTCTGTCATTTTCCATCAACTTTTCGACTGCAAACGCTTTTATAACTGTCAGCCGATCTAACGGCATTTGAAATACATAGTTTTTCATTGTAAGCTCCTTATTCAAATACCTGCTCTGTCGTTTTTCCACATACGTTACATCTTGTTAATCCTTTTGCCATATCTTATATTTCCTCTCTTTATGCCGACCATTTTTCGTCAAAGTTCTCATATAACTGTTTTGTGGCAGTTTCCATATCCACACCATCACTAAGCTCCAAAGTTACGTCTATATCGTCATAGCAGTAACAACTTGCTTTTCCGATCGCAATATGAATACTATCCTCGCTTATTTTTTCAAATGTGAAGTCAATCGTATCTGCAAAAATACCTGAATTAGCATAGAACTCTAAATCTTCCTTGAATTTATCAACTGATATTGGCTCTTTTCCACGTTCATCGTAATTCACTACTGCAGTTGTAACTGATACAAGATTATCTGCAATTACTTTCTGTAATCTGCTTCCTGTTGTTTTTCTCATAATGTATATTCTCCTTAATAAATCAGATTGATTGTTACCTGTGTTCCATCTGCCATTGTAATGTTAATATTAAGCACATTATCTGGATTATCTGCATTGACACAACCATCAATATCTTCTATTTCCTCTGTACTTAATGTTGTGGATGCAATAATATTTTCTCCATCTGCATACAGTAGAGATAAAATATCGCACTCTTCCTCATTATTTGCTTTGACATATTCCATGTGGTTAAAATAGTTACTTGTGCCACATAGACCAACCATAACTTCTACATTACCAACAAATGCGTTAATATCAGCTAACTGGATGAGCTTTTCTACACACATTCCATTTACGATACCATTCTTTAGAATCTGTCTCGCTTCCTGTGATTTATCTGCTTTCTTCATCTGTATTACTTTTGATTTTCCCATATAGCAAAGTCCTTTCTTTGGTTCGTGAGGGTGGATTTCCACCACCCACACTATATTGTTCCCTGTTTAGTTGTGGTTAGTTGCTGTTTTTCTTTGATACAAAGATTGAAATTTCTAAGAATGGCTGTCCATAAGGACGGATCAGAATTGTATCACATGATGAATTTTCTTTAATATAAATCTCATTACAGCTATCATCTACAAGTGGGAATGTCATTGAATCAATCTGCATTTCGTATGCTTCTTCCGTTTCTACCAAGCTACAATTTTTAATATCATTCAGCTTGACTTCCAGACCAAACGCATCATGGATATTTACAAGCATTACTTTGTGCGTATCATCATTCAGATAATCCATAAGTGAGAACACATCTGATTCATAAAATCTCTCTCTAACTTCTCTCTTGGCATTGGTATCTGTATGATAGACGCAAATACTAATTTTGCTTTCATCTTTCATATTGATTTCAATTAAGCAGGTGTCCATATTATCAAGCATTTTTCCTGTTACAGATTCAACATTGCTTTCTTCAATGGTAAAATGTGATGTACTGCATTTCTGCTTAAACTCATATACACCGCTAAATTCTTCAAATGCGTTAATGCTCATGGAAATAACTGTATTTCCGTCTTTGTATACTGATAAATCAGAATACTCATAAGTATTTACCAACTCAAAATAATCTGTTGCTTTTGCATCCTTGTTGTTTAATACGTTTTCTACTGCTTTACTCATAAATTTTTACCTTCCTTTTCTTATATTAGGTGAGTAGGATTTTGAACCTACCCACCATGATTTTTATGTTTACTTACTAATTCTCTTTGCTCTTAACTTCTCTAACGCTGTCAATCCCTTTGGCTTATTTGCTGTAGATACTGTCTGCTCTACTGTCGGTGTGACAAAAATATCAATATTCTTTCCAGTTCTAACCTCCGTTGTAGCCTTTCGGGAATTTTTGATAATGTCCACTTCTTTCTGAATGCTCTCTGTCATTGCGTCAACTCTGCTATATGGCATTGTCAGACCACTAAGGATAATCACGTTTTCCTCTGATTCTGACAGATAGCCGTGAAACTCGGTTGGTGCAATTCCGATTTCTTTTCTAAGATTGGTCATATCAATTTTGCTTTCCTTTGCAGATACCGCTTCGGAGATACCCATTGTTGTAATGGTCTTATCTTCCCTCTTTGCAAAGATATTACTGTCACGATTCAGTACATCAATAATATTCGCTGTCGTTCCGTTGTTCTTATTGGCTCTTGTAATAATGGAAAATGATGGAGTTAAAATGCACGCTTCGATCTCGGCTAAATCCATGTTTCCATCCTGCGACTTATTATTGATGCAAAGCACACTTGCAAATAATGAAGCAAATGTGCTGTTAATCTTCATCTTCTCGGTTGCGTTGTTGTCCAGAATATAGATACTTCCCATTCGTGGCTTCAATTCCTCGATCTCATAAAATGTCTGTCTTGCATTATCTCTGATTTTTAAGGATTCATTATCAGCCGGGAGTACCACAATCATTCCTACCTTATAACCTTCATCAAGAAGAATCTCGGCTAACTGTGGTGCAATCGCCGAACCGGTGCCTCCTCCTAATGATGTAGCAATGAATACAATCGAATCTTCTATAATATAGCTGTGAAGTTCACCCAGTATCGTATCAATGCTTTCTGCTAAATCCTGTACACCGTTTTCCCGGTTACAAGCTGCTCCTTTTGAATTATTCATATGAATCTTGTGGGATAACTTGACAGATGCCAAATCCTCTGTACTGGTGTTGATGCCTACAAATGATGTATTGGCTTTATTACCGCCTAAATCATTCACGCTTTCTTCAATCCTTGCTGTGATCGAACCGCCAGCCTGTCCACATCCAATAACTGTGATCTTCAATCTCTCGTTGATGTTTTTATTCATTCTCCGTGTCTCCTTCCACTTCTTTCATCCACTCAATACCTTCAGAAGTCAAATAAAAAGTATTGGAGTTACTTTTTCTCAATCCTTCTTTTACATAGCCTTGTTTTACCAAAGCTCTAATCTTGTTGTAAACTGTCCTCTCACACCACTTTTCACCATCAGCAATCAACGCTTCTTCAATGTCTTTTTGTGTTAAAGCGTATAATTTGCTCTGTGCCTTGTTCGTGTAGAGGATATTCAAAATTGAATACATAATTCTCAATTTGCTTCCTCCTATCATGTGTCTCTACTTACTAATGCACCTTTTACAAGTGAAATTCCCCTGTGATACAGAATTTTTTTATTAAGTTGTCAAGGTACCGTGTTTCTTCTATATAAATGTGTTTTGGAAATAAGCAATTAGCAGACCGCTAACGCTTGACTAAAAGAATGTTCCATGATAATATTTTAGATACCAATATATGTGTTAAGTTTACCAGACTTACACAATTACCATGAGCCTTTAGCATTGGATGTTACCAGCATCCAGATTATTGCTATCGGCTTTTTCTTTTATGTACCAATCACTTTTATAATTGCATTTGAAATAGGATGTAATATCTTCTGAAAACCTTTGTATCTCTCTTGCACAGTCTTACTATAGCAGTATATATATATATTGTCAAGCATTTCATACAATTTTTGTTGCAATTAATGTATCGCTTTATACATTATTGTATAATTATCATTGTATATAAAACACTATTATCCATTGTTTTATAGAATGTAATACATTTATATGTTTATATATTGTATAATTCATGCAAATATTGTATAGTTTTATTTATTAAAAAAATTTTTCATTGTAGGAGAAAAGGATACAATCATGAACAAAATAACCACTACCATCCCTAGATACGACAAAAATCAATATGTGATTGTTGGAAACGATGAGATAAGACTTATAGATTATTTGAAAAAATTACGTACAGAACAGAACATAACAAAGAAAAAAATCTCTAATCTAATCAAACATAATGACTATTGGTATTCTCAAATTGAACGTGATGGAAAAAATGGAGATGATAATAGACAAAAAACTATCTATAGAAATGACCTTGTAGATATTATTTGCATTCTTTATTATGGCGCTACTACATCAGATGAAATCATCTCAAACCGCTCTAAGAGTGAAATTTATATTGATAAAATTTTAAAGGCAGATATTCTTCAAGGCTCTGCAAAGTCTGTTTTGAGTCCGAATATTTACAGAGGAAGAACACCTGAAGAACAGAATAAACTTTTTGATTCTCTACAGACTTCTTTGAATAAATTACTACAGAATATTTTTAATTCTTGTCCAAGTAATAAAAGAGATCGATTTTTAAATACTTTAAAAAATGTAAATACCTGCTTAAAAATAGATTCCGATTTTCTCATGTATATTTTGGAACTGCCATTTGCTGACTTTTTATACGAAGCTAGCGAAAACCAAATTGTTTCTTTATTATCCGATTTATCAAAGATAATAGATGACAGCACTATAAGTAATTTATCAGCAACGGAATACAAAGAAATGATTATAACCAAAATCAAAGAACATCTTGGAAAAGAATATACTGTAAATGATATCGACAAAACTGCTGTTATACCAATTGATTTAATATGATAAATTCTGTTTCTTTTATATTTTGATTCATTGACGCTGATATTAACCAATTTCCATTAGAAAAAGCCATAGCGTGAACTATGACCTTTTCCGTTTCAATCAATCAACATATTTAGAAAGTTTTCCTAAATACCAATACTATTATACAATCAATTTAACTTATTTTCCATATGTAAATTTCAGAAGTTATACCGCAACTTTGATATATGTATCATCTGCAACTTTCTCACAGACATAATCATCATCTTTTCCGAAGAATAATTCATTGCAGCACTCTGGATAATCTTTGTCCCAAACTCTAATAGTTCCGTCTGCATCCTGTATAATCCAATTATCAGATGCAAGAACATAAAAATCATACATATGCGTTTCATCAGAAAGTAACGCATATTCTCCAAAGCCCAAGTCACTGTTTTTCTTCTCTGGATCAGTTTCTTTCCTATGTAATACTGGCACTGGTGCATCATAATCAACTTCAATCTCGACAGCTACACCATCCATCTTAATGTACTGCTTATTGTCTGCATTGATATAATCCCATGCTTCCTGTTCTGTATCAAAGAACTTCATTCCTTCATGTGATTGCTTTTTAATATCTTTTGTAAGTTTATTGATCATATATACCATCCATCCAGTTTCCATACCTGGCTGATACTTTGTTGCTCTTACCGGCTTAGTCTGATATACCTTTGCATTTTCTTCAAAAATATTGTTCAATTTAAAACTGTTTGTTTCCATAGCTTAATGTTCCTTTCTTCTAAAAATATAACCTTGTGCAACAGTGAAAAACACTTCTTCTAATTTTTCCAACTGCTCCGATGTGAGATCGTCTTTTAAACTCTCTTTACAGTCTTTCCACGCTTCTGCCTTTATTCTGCTGCTTTCAATAATATCTTCCATTGTTATAGCCATTGCTTCACCTTCTTTATAATCATTTCCTTTGTTGGGAAGATTCCTCCATATACCACTTCTGGTTTAGGAGTTTTTGGAAATTTCTTTCCATCGCTTGTTATATTATTTTTGTCTGTTAAGATAATCTCTTTTTCGTTCACTTGTTATTACCTCTTCACTTATATAATGCACATTTTAGATTGCATTTTCCCTGTGTTGAGAAATTTTTTTAATTTTTTCTTCAATGATACTTTTACCTATTATGAAAAACCAATACATTACTAATGGTATGTAAATCAAAAGAATTTTCATTATTACATTTTCCACAATCATAGATACAATTAAACCACACTCCCATACAACCATGCTTATATAAAATCCATATGTAAAAAATTTCAATTTTCTCTTCATTCTAATACTTCTCATTCTTCCTGATTTTCTCCAATTTTTCCTTCTTCTGATTCTTGTATTTTACCCTTGCTCTCGGTTTATATTTGTTACAATGCTGGCAATAATGAGCGTGATCCGCTTTTCTACCTTTGGTGCAAAGTCCGGCGCACACATAATATAAACATGGTGTCTGTCTATCTGTTGCCATTAGTTGTGACCTCCTTGTTAAGTTCGTTGCATCTGGTTTCTGCTTCTTCCTGTGTGGCGAATATTTCATTTTCTGGAACAAGACCATTTCTACTGCTTGTTTTGTAATATAGACAGGATTCCTTTTGGGTAATCATATATCTACAGCTAGTAATTTTGCATGAATCTTCTATTACATATATCATCATATCTTTTGAATCTAATACAATGTTTCTATTTCCATGACACTTAGGACAACTCATGTCATATCCTTTGTATGAAATACTACCAGTTCCAAAACATATGTCGCAGGTAGATTTTGTCTCGATTACTTTTTTCTGTTTCTTAATAAGAAAAACTTCCTGTCCTACTTCAAATTTTGTTTCTATATTTATTTGCATTGTGTTGCCCCCCTCTTTCTTGTGTGTTGTGATTGTTTTGTTGTAATGATACTTGTTACATCTAAAAATTGCTTTCTATTGCCGATAAGCCATTTTCAAGAAAAATTATTAAAATCCATTGTATTTACAGCAAAAATCTAAATTGTATATACAATTCAACATTTCGCATATCAATTTATAAATACATTGTAGTTACAAAGTTTTTACGATGTCATTCAACTCCTAGCAAATAGGTAGGTTATCGTACTTCCTAAACAAAAAGGTATAGAAAAATCAAGTGTTTTCGTTGTACACGATATAGTGTACGATAACCAATTTATTCATTCTTTTTCATTTCTGCGTTATATTCCGCTTCAATATCATCCATAATATCACGCAAGTTTTCTTTCGCTCCCTTTAACCAATACAGATTATCATTGGCAAGAATTGGCTTTCCTAACTCATACTGCTTTTCGATCTTATCCATCATGTACTTAATTCCAGTCTGCATACCGGCTTGAAATCCTAAATTAAAAAGCTCCTGTCTGTTCTCTGCATTCTCCTGTGATCCGTTCATCATCTTTTCCATCTCCTTTGACATTTCTCTCATAGCTTTAATAAATTCCTTTTCCATATTCAATCAACCTCCGTTATGTGTAAATTATCAGCAATACAGCAATTATGCTTCCTATAACAATTTGCAGTATAGTTTGCTTTGTTATTGGTTTCGATTCTTTGTTCATTCAACCGCTCCTTCCTTTTGTGTCCTACATATATACAATGCACATTTTGAGAATGATTTTCCCCACCCTATCAGAAAATTTATAATAATTCGCTCTTTTTCTTGATTTGCTCTAAGTTAGGGTTCAAATACTTCAATGTGGTTTTTATACTTGTATGTCCAGCTTGATTTGATACCTCATTGATGCTATATGCTCCACTCTCCAATGCGTTATAACAAAAGAAGTGTCTAAGCATATGCGGATGGATATGGTAGCCATCAACACTAAATTCATCAAATACTTTATTTATGGTGGACGGATTCAAAATCTTCCCTTTGCTGTTATGGAATAAATAATCTGATTCCACATTATCTGATCTCTGGTATTCCCTTATTGCCGAGATAACCTTAGAATTGATAATAACAGTTCTTTGTTTTTCGCCTTTTCCGTCTGCTACTCTGATCTGACTCGCAGCAGTGTTTACATCTACCTTTTTCAAATGCAATACTTCTGATATTCGTAAACCGGCATAAGCCATAATGGTAACAATGGCATAGTTCCGTTTTGCGGAACATCCTTCAGATTGCAACACTCTTTGTCTGAACTCTTCAACTTCCTTTTTCGTGATATTGGTAGGACTGATTATTTCCGCTTGTACCTTTATCAAGTCTGCTTTGCTTATTACAATGTTATCTGATTGCATCAGCTCATTATATTTAATAAGTGCAGATAACTTTGCATTGATGGACTTTGCATTTAGATTCTGTCCTGTCCTCTTACAGATTTTCACATTCTTCAAATAGCTTTTATATTCCAGAATATTTTCCCTATATAGCTTCTTAAATTCTACATCCCCGAAGCTGTCATTAAACCATCTGAAAAATTCCTTTACCGATGCAACATATATTTTGATTGTCTTTTCGGATTTTCCCTCTAAGTGCATCTTGTTTTCAAAATCCCTTATCAGTTCATCCATAAGCGCACACCTCCTAGAAATTTTATTGAATTATTATTTTGCATATTTTCAGAAATTTTATTGAAATTTCTTTTTGCTTCCTACTTACTAATGCACATTTTTTCAGTAATATTCCCCTTATATTGAAAAAATAATTGAGGTCATTTTTGCCTTATTCCTTGTATATATTCCATATCTCCGTTATACTATATAAGGAAGGAGTTGGTTTACATTTACATTGAGATTCAGAAGCCGAACCGCTTCAAAGAATTGTTACATAAGATTTATTCTAAACTGGAAGATATATTGTTTTCCATTCTACAACACACACCAAATAAATTCATTCCAAAATCCCTTATGTGTTGGTTTGAGAAATACACCAACAAACGACTTGCACAACTGAAAAGTGATGTGATCCGCAAACGCTGGCAGACAATAGAATTAGAAAAGGCTGTTGATAATATTCACCAGAGGCAGCAGCCATAAAAATAAGAGGTCTTTCTTCTATATATAATATAGTAGATTTACCTCTTTTTGTTTGAACATCCGTTCCCTTCATGTTATACTGTTATTGTGTAATTGAAACGAAAGCAGGATGTGATTTTCCGAATTATGCCCTCTAGTATTACGAAAGAGGGATGATGCCAATGAACACAATGGAAGTTCTTACGCTTTTATTAGTTGTTTTTGCGGCTCTATCTTACATAGATAACCATAACAACAAAAAGAAATAGCATCCCACCGTCCAAAGTGAATGCTATTTCATAGTTGCAACTGAGGGCAAATCGGAGTCATATCCGATTCACTTTCTAAGTAGATTATACACTAGGGCATTTGAGAAATCAAGTGCCCTTTTTAATCGTCCTGTGATTCTGCTTGCTTCTTTGCGTTCCTTGCCTTTGTTGCTTCTGACTTCTTCTGTGCAGCCTTTTTCTCTTCCTCTGTCATATTTCGTTTTGATTTTCCTTTTTCATCTTCTGGATAATCAATTACATATTCTGTTCCGTCTGCCTTATCTTTTAAAATCAAATTCATTTCCAGAGCATCCGCAATTTCCACCAATTCAAGGGAAGAAAATTTGTCTCTACTCATTTTGTTGCTTAAATTCTGCCTAGTGACATTTATTTCCTCTGCAAGCTCTATCTGAGATTTTCCCTTTGCTTCTAATATATCCTTAATTACTGTCGTTGCTGACATATCAACCAAACCTTTCATTCTATGTTCACCTCCAATTATACTTGATTTCCCCTATTTTTTCAAGGTCAGCAAAATTCACTTGATACATGATAACAACAGTTTATGAGCGATTTTCCATTTTAACTTATGCTTTGTGTTCTTTTCCGTCTGGTACATAAAAATATCATTGATTCGATTTAGAAAATTCTCAGGCAAGATATTTCCCTTGAATACATTACATGGCAAGCAAGTACAAGCAAGGTTAGAAACATCATCTTCACCGCCCATTGATAAAGGTTTTACATGATCTATAGTCATATCATCCAGTAAAATTTTCTTTCCACATAATTCACATTTTCCATCCGCTTTTATGTAAAGCAATTTCTTAACATCTGGTGAATATGTTTTCCGCTTAATCTTTCCAGATTTAGTTCTTTTAATTTTTTTCCTTGCCCTCAATTCCTCCAATTCTTCCTCTGTCATTATGCGCCAGCATTTTCTTTGCGTTTTCAAATTATACACATAATAATCCTTCAAAATGTTTGGTGCTGCCTGTAATATTTCTTTTGCTAAATCAATCGTTTCAAATTTATATGATTCTTCTATATCTTTTGTTATTTGTACTCTATGAAGATATTTTATATAATACTCACCATTTGTAATCACATAACTCATAATAATTTCCATCCTTTTCATTAAGGACAGCCATATTTCAGACTGTCCTTTCATCCTTTACAGTTCCCTTTTATCTTTCATCCGGGAAACAAACTGTTGTCGCATTGTCTCCTGGTGTTTCGGAGATTCGATTTGTAATAATCCAAATTCTGCCTTTTGAGGTATTGTAAGCACCCATAAGATACAAATCATCTGGATAATTCAAAGCATCCTCATTTGTCTGTTTGTCTTCTGTGTCCATGTCTCCCCAGTCTTTAACCGCAAATCTCTGTAATGCAACTGTGACCTCAACCGCAAATTTCTGTTCCGCTACCATAAGATCATAGATTGATCTTGTTGTTACTACCTGTCCCATATTGAAAAATTTTGATGTAATCATTTTGCTTTACCTCTCTTTCTTTTATATCAAGCCAACCATGCAAGCCATTTTGTACAATGGATTCTTTGCAAGTTTCCGCATATGCTCCGCTTTCTGTTTGGCTTTGCGTTCCATCCTGTCCATAAATTCCATCTGATTATCAAGTTCTGTATATTCCAACATTTGCGTTGGTGTCAGTGCGTTATATGGTGTTTTTAAGTTTCTATCTATGATCTGGTTTCCGTCTGCTGTATTGATTATTCTAAAATTAAACATATTGTTTTCCGTCCTTTCTATGCTTCCATTACCTCTGTAATAATTCGCTTTACCTTGTCAAACTGTTTATATACTCGTTTCTGTTTGATTCCGTGATTATCCGCTATTTCCTTTAGTGAATAACCTTCCACCTTGTCAGAAAATATTTTCTTTTGTTCTTCTGTCAATCCGTTTTCAATCTGCTTTATCATTTCCATATATTCCATATTAGAGGCTGTTTCCATTGTGGAATGATTAGAAATATTCATATCCATTGAATCTAAACTAATATATGATCCAGCTTCTGTACTTCTCTTTTGTGCTTTTTGTTTTCTAAAGTGAACAAATACCGCCTGTTTCATATACATATAGGAAACCGCTTCAAAACTGCATTTCGCTTGTAATTGCGGATCATTCAAATACTTTTCTACTGATAACAGGAAATCAAACACAACAATATCAAAAAATTCTTCTGCATCTAGTTTTGACTTCTTCAAAAAGTCCATGATTAGATGGCAATTCTCTTCTGAAAACTTGCGTTCTTCCCTTGTCAATGGTCTTAATTGCTCTTTATTTTCCATGCGATAACCTTCTTTCTATTGGTGGCAAGTGTGCCATTTCTGACACACCGCCCAACTCCAATTTACATATCAAGTAAATCTCTCCATTTGTTGTATTCATCAATGTTTCCAAAATACTTTGTATCATTGAACAATCTTGCCATAGCACAATTTCCTGTTCTTCTAAGCGTTAAAAGTCTAATAAGCTCTTTTATCTCTGCAAGTGTCCACTCTCTATACTCGTCTAATTCAAGCCTTGCCTGTCTTGCAATCTCTGTATCTGTATAACCCTGTATTCTCATAGCAAGAACCATTTCAAGAAGTTCAGGCTCTGCATATCTGCCAACATTTGCAAACAAGTCACGCAAAAACTCTTTTTCAATTACATATGCTTCAACATTTTTTGTTTTATCAATCCAATATGCATCTAGTGGATGTCCCGAAAAAGGATTATCACCCTCTAATTCATAATCAAGACTAACAAAACCGCCCTTTGGCATACGCTTTTGTGTGTGATCTGCTCTATGCTTGCCATAAACTGCACGAGAAAGAACTTTTTCAGCAACCGCATGAAACGGATAAATATGTAATTCCTCTCTGCTGCAATACTTCTTTACTGCATTAAGATAAGGGATAACTAATTCGTCATACCAATCTTCTACTGGTAAATGATTCCATCTCATAAACTGATATAAATAGTCGTGATGTTCTTCTGCAAACACTCTTTCTTCTGCTGTTAAAGGTCTGTCGGTGTAATCTGCTTTCTGTCCTCTTCTCCATGTTTTTTCTGTCATAATAACTACCTCCTAAAATATGTATTTTGATTGATTGATTTTGTACGACTATTGATTAGCCGATAGGCAAGCGGAGAACTGAATCTCCCACGGTTGAACCGTCACCGCCTGGAATGTCACTCTGTTACAAGTGTAAAATAATTATCAATTACAACCTCGTCACCTACTTTGATTTCTGATTTACAAGCGGTGTAGCAACCTCTGTCGCTATTGTCTTTTACGCTGTATGTACTGCATGTAAGATCTTTAATACTGATTGTTCTTGTTTTACTCATATATAAATCTCTCCTATTCTTTTAGGGTATTAGGTGGATTGCTCCACCCTTTGTTATTAGTCGATTCTTAATACTGGGTAAGAACTTACTTTACTTACTTTTGCATAATCATCTTCACTAAGTAATTTTTTTACCTCTTCTTTGTTGACTGTCTCACGCTCACGCTTTGAAAGTGTAGCTTTGAAAACATTACCGATAAATCTACGAATAGGCTTACCCTTTTTATCTACTGCCTCACATCCTTCTGTTTCATTAAGGAACTCCATAACTTTTGAATTTAAAGCTGTAATATTGTCCTCTGCTTCTTCCTTGATTCTTTTCCACTCCTGAATCTGCTCCATTGCTTCATTCATTTCTTTAGCTGTCATACACATAATGACTACCTCCTTAAATATGTTTGATTGATTTTGTGTAGGTCTGTTTTGTTTGACCTTGTAACTGTATTGTACACTCGTTAGTGTGCAAAGTCTATTGACGAAATATACAAAATGTACACTTGTTAGTGTCGTTTTTATTGTACAAGTTCACTACTTAGTGTACATATTGTACAAGATTACTGTACACTCTTTAGTGAATTTGTATATTGATATTGTACACTTGTTAGTGTATTATAATGGTATCAAATCAATCAACAATATATTTTTAAAGGAGGTTTTTCTATATGAAATATTTTAAGAATGTAGAAACACTGGAAGAATTAAGAAAACAGTACAAAGAGCTATTAAAGAAGTATCATCCAGACAACCCAAACGGATCTACAGAAGCAACGCAAGAAGTCAATGCAGAATATGACAACCTTTTCAAAGTGTTAAAAGACAGACACGAACACAAGACAGAGCAAGCAAGCGACACCGACAGCAAAACAGATTATAATAATATGAAATATGATTTTTCAGAAGATGAAAAGTTAAGGGAAGTTTTACAAAGTATTATCACATTGCAGAATATCAATATTGAAATAGTCGGTTGTTGGATATGGGTAGATGGTAACACATACGAACACAAAGACAGTTTAAAGGCTCTAGGGTTTAAATGGGCAAGAGAAAAAAAGAAGTGGTATTTTCATACAGAATCATTCAGAAAAAGAAGCCACAAAAAATTATCTATGGACGATATAAGAAACTACTATGGAAGTACAGAAGTAAAGACAGAGGAAACAAAGAGATTAAAACAAGCGTAAAAAATAAGGGTGTAGACAATAACAAGCCTACACCCTACCACAAAGAAAAGGAGATAAAAACCATGAAAAAATCTATTGAAAAAATCGGAATTATTGCAGTTATGGGAATTATGTTAATAGGTGCTTATCTGTTAGGAACAACACAAGCAAAGACAATTACAGAAACAAAAACCGTTATAAAAACAGAAACCATCACAAAAGAAGTTATTCCAGATGGATATATTGCCATTGAAAACTGTATACCACTTGAGGATATAGCCGGATGGTATTATGATAAATATAATTATTTAGCATTTTCTTTAAAAGATGGGTGTAGCCGATGAAGTTACACCCTATTTTTTTATGTGCTTTTATTGATATATTTTATTGTATTTAATTCCTACTCGTTTAGTATGATATGGCATGTCGGGGGTGGCTTAAACTAAAAAAAGGATCTGTTTTTCTCCGCAGCCCTGTAGTTGGTTGTTTCATACAGTGACTTAAAAATTTTACCTCTCCGATATTTATAGTTTAATTTTGTTATAATCATATTTGTATGGTACATCTTTTCCCTTAAACATAACAAATCCCACTAATGGAAAAGAAGATGTTTCACCATAATACTGAAAAACATTATATCCTCCCCTATTATCACATTGCGCATTTATATCTATCGGCTTTTCAAAGCGGATCAATTGTTCATAATTTATGTTCTTTTCTTCTTTAATCATATTAAAGCACTTTTTCAATAAAGCATATACAGGCAATGTAATATTATGCAAGCACAAATCATCAATTTTTAATTTTATTTCTACCGCATCAATACTAATTCTTTTCCCACAAGCCTTTTTTAGTTCACTCATTATGATACTTGAATGCATCAATTTGTTATCCAGAATTTGCATAACATCAGCCATTTTACCTAATACAAAAGATATATAAAATTCTTTATTATCTCCTATTATACAAAATCTGTCTGAAATTATCATATATTCCTCTTCTTTCTGGCTCATAAATCTATTTAACATAGACACTGTCGAACCAGATAAAGTATCAACATACATAATATTTCTCCTTTCATTTACCCTCATATCCTTTGAATAAATCAATAAAAATCAACTCAAATCCGCTTCAAAATACATCATAGGTAAACTTGTTCGCCTACACAATTACAAAGCCGATTTGCCCTCAAAAACGCTTATTATCACAAAGGATAATAGCATATAATACAGGGAGGGGGGGATGTTTAAACAATAGGAATTTAAGTACCTAGCTATCAGCACCTATACCCCAAATTTATTGTATTTTATGATATAGGAGTTATAAAATCGGATGCAAAATCATCTCACCTAACAAATGTATATGCAATGTAATTTTCGTTCGGAATTTACGCTTACAATAAAGGAAATCAGTGAATTTGAAAAGGGACTCGCCACAAAAGACGAATCCCGTATACATCATGTAATAATTTGCAATTACTCGCTTTCTCGAATAGCAGTTAAGTTCTGCTGATGCTTCTGCTCAATTTCAGTAAGCTTGGTTTGATAATTGCTTTCTGATGATTTTATTACGTTTTTAAGCGTTTCAATTTGTACTTTTCTTCCCCAACGTTCATTTAAGTCATTTACTGTATTTTGCGCATCAATCAAACTTGATTTTGCTTTGCGTAATCTTGACTGCCCTTCTGGTGAATCATCACCCTCTAATGCAGCTACAATTTTTTGATATTTTAATACTTCTTGATTAGCACTGCTTAATTCTCTTTGATAATCATACTCTGTGCCATAATAATATCCACCATAGGCTAATAAACTATCTAATTGACTTTGAGCAGCATCAACCATTTGATTTTTTTGATCTAACAATGACTGTTTCTCCTGCTCATATCTTGTATTCTCTTCTTTTATTAATTCAGCCTTTGTTTTCTGTACTGTAACAACAATAGTCTTTTTTAGATCTTTAAATGAAACAGCAATCTGTGCTTGTCCAGATGCTATTGGTGTAACTTCTCCATCTTGAGAGACAACAACGATATTGGTATTATCTGAAGTATATGTTGGTGTCAATTCTTCTGTCGCGTCTGACGGAATTGGAGTAACCGAAATAGTAGCACGCTCTCCCATTCTTATCGTTAAGGTACTTTGTACCGAAATATCTGTAATCAGGACTTTTTTCGTGACTTTTATCGCACACTTATACTTTTTCGTATTGGTGGATGCAATAATGTTTGTCTCTCCCGGTGAAACTGCATTAACAACACCGTCCTCAACTGTAGCAACATTCTCATCTTCACTCTTCCATGTTACAGTTTGTTTAGACCCTATTACATATAGACTCTTGTTTTCTCCTTCTTCTAACACAAGATGAGTTGTACTCAACCTTGATCCTTTTACCGTAATCTTGCAACTATACTTCTTTCCATCAACAAGTGCCATTATTTTGCATCTCTTCTTGTTGTTGCCACCATCAATTCCCTTCACTACTCCTTTAGTTGTAACTGTCGCAATCTTTTTATTTGATGATGACCATTTTACTTTTTTCTTTGTGCCCTTCACTTTTAATTTAAAAGTATCACCTTCATAAATTGTTTTCTTAGTACAATTCAATTTGATTGTCGCTGCTTGTGTGGTCGAAATGGGCATTAATATTGTAATCATCATTACAAATGACAATACGACAGCAAATAGCTTAAACATTTTTTTCATAGCAAAATCCTCCTTCAATTCTCATTTTGTTACTTTAGTACCATTGTAGTCATTTTCCTAACCATAGTCAAGTATAAGACCATATCTTAACATACATAATAGAACAACAAGGAGGCATGGTGAATTGATAGATTATAGTCCATTCTGGAATACACTTGAAAATTCCACAGAGACAACCTATACTCTGATAAATCACCATCATGTTTCTAGTGCTATTATAGATAAGCTACGCAAAAATAAACCAATGAACACTACTACTTTGAATGATCTGTGCCGGATTCTTGGTTGTAGATTGGAAGAAATTGCTCAATATGTGCCATCTGATACAGACCAACCATTATAAAAACGATTCTTCTTTTATCACTTCCATGTTGCCGCCCATACAAATAGGCAAACAAACAACTTCATCTTCTCTGTCAATATAAGCAAGCACATCTTCTATAGGTACTTTCACAGTATAGACAACACTTTTTGTCAATGGTAACATATTAAATCTTGTTGCAAAAAACTTAGCCTGTTCATAATCCAATGAATAGCTGACAGACTGTTTATAATCTAAATTTCCTTTATCTTCTATTGCGTATTCACCACGATATGCAATTACAAACCCATCCTGAATATTATCCTTTATCAACTCATGCGTCTTTTTCTGATATTCGGTACAGTATCCTTCATCAATCAACTTCTGCAATAAATCCAAGAAATCTTCGCCTATATTATAATCTGAATACACATCCATGAGCATTTGCATATAATATTCTTCACCTGGAAATTCATCTTCTATTAACACGCTACAGATTGAATATGGAACACACGATGTATTATCGTAATTTATACACATATCAGAAAATGCTTTATAATAATCTTCTGATGCTAAATCCCAATCATCCAACATATCTGTAAAAGTTCTCCATTCTTCTTCAAATCTTATTGAATCATCCATTTTATATACCTCCTCAACTCAAAATCATTGTTCGTTTATATCTTTCTCCATTCTACCATATCAGCCTTCAAAAAAGGTAAAAAAATAGGGCATATCAGATAAATCAATATCCAATATACCCTAATTTCAACTCTCATACGGACTATAAGGACGCACCTCATATTTAATCAATGCATCAAATAGCCTGTCTGGTATCTTATCTCTGTATCTCAATGCCAATACCCTAATCTCCGATTCCTTGAATAACTTATATTCTTGAAACGCTTCTTCCTCTGTGTCCCAATAATGCAGCTTAACTTGTTTGTCATGCCCGAATGGTGTGATCCTTGCAAAGAACTTATCCCTTGCTTTGTCATAATCAACACCGATAGCATAAACCTTTGCTGATTTATAACGGCTTCTTCTCTTTGTAGCACTTGCCAAGGCAGAATTGATAGTCCCAGGCAATATACAACACTTGTCTGGTGCATACTCTTTATTGCCACGACATAATAAATCCTTATCAACTGCCATGCGTTCTCCGTCACACTCATAATAGTTAGCAGAATACCATTCAGCAAAAGAATCTCTGCTATTCTTCCAATCGTCACACATATAAGCATCATCGTAGCATTGATTTACAAATAACGAACTACCACCATAACATCTTGCATAAATACCAGCCCATATAGAATATGCTGGATTGCCCTTTACCGTATTGTAATCATAATATTCCTGCTCTCTTCCAAGCTCTGCAACTGTTTTAACGTGCTTTCTCAACAACTCATACTCTTCCGCAGTTACATAGATCAGATTCTTGTAGTAATTGTTATTCATATTTTCGTCTATGTGCCATATCTTATTGCATCCTGTCGGCTTGATTAAGAAATACTTTGCTACAAGAATTTCTGGACTTGTCTCTTCATGTAAAGCAGTTCCGTCAATATCATAGGTTACAATCGTCCAATGCACACTTCTTTTTGGATCACCGCTATCCATTTTATGAAAGAAGAATGTTTTATCTTTCCTCATATTGTTTGTAAGTCTGCCATGACTTGAAATCCAATAATGCTGTGTATCTTCCAACTGTACAAATATTTCATCATCACCAAGTAAATCTATATTATTCTTTTTTGTGTCAAGCACTTTATCATCTGATAGCTTTATGTAATCTCTGAACTCTTTTCGTTCAAATCTTCTTCTATCTTTGACCTTTATATAAGCCATATTTCCTTTTTTCTCCTTTATAAACTGCAAAGAGGCAGCAGGGTTAAATCTGCCACCTCCGATTATTAGTCAATTTCAATCTTATAATTCAGCATACCTTCATACACATAATCTGGCACTTTGTCCTTACACTTTTCTGCAAGGTCACAAATATAATCAATCTTGTCATCTATAAATCCAGCATGCGCTTCTTCCTCTGAATCGAATACACCTATATCCATCTTCTTATTAAGAACTATCATTGATACTGAATATGTACCATCATCATTCTGTTTGATATTACTTTCAATTCCTCTATCTTCAAATACTGTATTCAAGAAATGCGTCATAAACGCACACGTTTCTGGACTGTATATATTACCTTCTTTATAGAGTAGGTCTTTGTCCAGATCGACCTTAGTTCCAGGAATATAATGTGCGTCAAACCATATCTTGAAATTCTGGTAGTTTAGCCATTCAATACAAACTTCCTTATCCATATAATAAGGTTTTAATTTATGCACAATATCACTGTAGCACCTCTGGATCATATTCTTCCACTTGATAAATGAGTATGATTCATAATCAATATCTGAAGTATCAGCACCAACATAGCCGACACCTTCATAAGTTCTTTTATTATGCCAAGGTTTCCAATCATCGGGTTTAAACTCCACAGCATTCACAATCTCCATAATCTGCTTATCTGTTATTGCTCCGTCCTGTTCATGCACTCTCAAAATTTCATTATATTGCTTGTCTGTGACTGGGAATAAATGCTTGTAGTAATTATCCTTTGTATCATTGTTCTTATGCCACACCATAGTATTATTTTTCATGTCATAATTGACAACAAACATCTTAATTACAAGGCTACTGGCAGTTACCTTCTCTTTCCTATATCCCCATCTGTTCTTAGACTTGAAATAAACATTCCTGTCTAATGTATAGGTCAATTCCTTTGTGGCTCTTGAATACACACCTTTTACAAGCTGATATGTGCCATCATCTAACCTCTCAATTATCCTGCCATAATTAGAAGTCCATGCAGATTTATAGTCAAATAAACGCACAAACACTTCATCTTTTGCAATATTCGAAATACCCGATTCCGACCTATACAATATCTGAAAATGGTATGGTTTCTTATATTTCCTCTGTATCTTCATCGACTTATCTTTATGATATGTTTCTATGCTATCTGATAATCTTTGTTGATAACGCTTTTCTCGCATTCCTTCATTGAAACACTCTTTACACATACTTCTTGTATAATTATGGTTTATTCCAAATTTATCTATTGGAAGTTCCCTCCCACATTTCTTACATATTTTTGCTGTATCCATTTATAAAATTTCTCCTTATTCTTCGCATAAAAATAAGACAGCAGAATCAAATTCATACTGTCTTTCAGTCAATCAATATCGAATAGGGGGTAAAAGGGGTGGGTAGTAACATATATATATCTTAGTTACACCCCTACCCTTTTACCTACCCTTACATCTCATCTTCAATTATTATGTAGGGATAGCCGTCTGATTTTATATCAAATTGCTCCTTTAATACCTTATTAGCTTTGACTTTCTTCAATCCATAACAATCCATAATCTCATTTAAACATCGCTTAATCTGTGTCTCTGTGACTTCGTATCTGTACTCATTACCAAGAATATAAACGACTTCTTTCTCGGTACAATATCCTTTTCTTTGAATACAATGCAAAATCACTTCTGAAATCTTCAATGTACGCTCATCACTAGCCTTTGTAGTAGTTCTGTTTACAATCTCACCATATTCATTTTTCTTTTTCTTATACTGGGGATATAATGAGGCAGCTACCTCAAAACCTTCAGAACGATAGAACATATCAAACGATACACCACCAATTCTATAGCCTTTATCTTTCCAACGGATTCCATTATCTTCTATTGTTTTCAACTGTTGTACTACCCATGATGGAATAGCATAGAAATTGACACGATTCTTATTGCCATTCGTATATTTTAATGAGTTTTTCAATAATTCCTTTGGTATCTGGTCATTATCTAATATTCGTATTAAATCGTGATAGATAAGCATTTTCACATACTTATTGATCTTGTCAATCTTCTTCTGGCTATTACCTTTTCCCATGTATTCAGCCAACTTTTTATTGGTAACGTAAAAGATTATTTCTCCATCGTCATTAGAAAACTTCTCGCTATAAATATTGTTTCGTGCAATAGACAGCATCATAAGAAATGTGTCCTTTGCATATTTGATATTTTTATCAGCCTGTGGACATAATTCTTGAAATTTATTCAGAGTGATATTACTTATCATCATGTCTATGTTTTCACGCTGTTCAATGCTCCATTGTGATTCCTTTATGGACAGATTATAAATATCCATTATGAATTGAATTGCTTTAAATTCAGACTTGAAATCTCCTAACATTTCAATCAACTGTTTTATATTAAGAGTAAGATTTTCAGAACAACATCTATACTTTTGAACTCCATTTTTCGTAGTAAAGATGTTTGCAGAAGGGTTATGATCTTCATGCAGAATACAGCAAAAAGACCTCGGATTATCAATATCTATCAGCTCTGCAATATCCAGTTCCGAGTAGATATAATCCCAAAATTCATTCTTTGTATCAAATTCAATCGGTTCATGTGCTAATGCTGTACGCAGATATTCAACATCATGTTCCTTAATTGCTTTGACATTTAAGTTTTCATATACAGGTTTTACCTCTGTATCAGCCTTTTCCTTTTTTTCAGCAGGCTTCTTCTTTGATTTTGGCTGTGCATTTGATATATATTGCTCATATTCATCTTTCCAGTATTTATCAATAACTGCTTCTGCATTGATTCTACTGTCATAAGATGGATATAATACCTCATTCCCCTTACCACCGAAAAACAATCTATCTCTATTGAAACATACCTCATCAATTCCACCTACCGCACCCATAAGTGTAGCTTGTAATTTATCTCTGATACTGCCATCTGTAATAACTGTATCATTGCAGAATATCATGCGGAATTTTTGATGTTCTTCTTTGTGTGAAAATGTCGTGTACATAAAGCATGGTACAATTCCAAGAGAAATGACCTTGTTATATGCTTCATCAATGCACATTCCATTATCAAAATCCAAACCAAATAACTGTTGCTGTACCCAGTTATCAGCTTTCATACCGCCCTGTAATACTCCTGGCTTAAATGATGCTCCATGACATAAAGCATCTGCCAATTCTTCTATTGTAATATCTGTCTCTGTTAGACCTTTTTGTACCCATCCACATTGTTTTCCTTGTGGTTTCTCCTTGAATCGGTTATTGAAGTACATACATTTAATCTTATTTTCACTATACATGATCCTCCTTTGCTATAAATCAGAGGTCAAGAAATAAAGCTGTGTCGGAAATGACGCACCTTAATAAACAAGCCAGATTTCAGACCCGTTAAATCTAACCAGCGAAATTTTCTGCTCGTTGAATCTGCTATGTGCAGCAGTCGTAATTTCACTATTTTTTCATTATTGGAAACTGTGCAGAATCGCACTATAGATATTCTTGAACTCTGATACAGGCTTTCTTTTACTTCCTGCCTGTTGGGAAATATCCATCATATTTTTGAATCGGTGCATGTCTGCCGATTATCTGATTGTAAACATAATCTTTCTTATTGGCTGTATAAAATCTCCAAAGCCACCTCTAATTTTAATAAGAGAAGCAATATTACTGTAATCACATTTATTTGGATATAATTCAGTAACAATGCTACGAAGTAACATAGATAATCTATCCAGTTCACTTGCATTTGTAAGTGTCATTGCAATAGTAACTACATACCAAGTTTCATAGCCTGACCTTTCACAAACATAATGTTCATTTTCATCTACCTCAACAGATATAAAATCTGCAAGGTATGATATTTCATGATTGAATATGTAATTTTCCTTTATAAAACTATCACCATATTCCCTTAGACATTTACCCTCATCTTTTGAATATTCATGCTTTCTGAAAATCTCCAATACTTCCTCATTGTTTGAAATCTTGTCAATCAATTCCTTCTTAATGTTTTCAATACTTAATTCTTTTGTCATAATCTTATTTCTCCTTATCTGTTGATATTTTTGATAATTCAGCTTTTATATCTTCTTTTTTCATTCCCCGAATACCGAACAATGGAACTAGCATATCTCCCAAACTTTTTGTTTTCTTTTTATCTTTTTTAGGAATTTCTAATGTTCCAATAAAATTTATTTTCATGTCACCGATATTTTTTACTTTTTTCTTCATTTTACAAATTCTCCTTTACTCGTTTTGGACACCACATAGGACTGACTTCTGGTGAACAATATACACCAAGCAATCCATATATCTGTGATGGTTCGTTTTCTTCGCAACAATAATAATCATCAAATAAATATTCCATACTTTTACAGCGTTCACATTTACTGCAATTTGGTATTTTATTCATGCTTTGCGTCCTTATTTTGTTATCAATTCATATTCAATGTTACACGTATCATCTTCTGATACATCCTTATTCTGTTGTAAATGCATACCTAGAAGAGTTACCATACACCCTATATCATCCTTGCACTTCTCTGGTAACTCAAAATAAGCATCCTTGATATGTAAAACCTTACCCATTACTCTTCCTCTTTCTTCAAGCTATCCAATAGATTTGAAGCTGGTGTGATTTTTACTGTCTTATGTTCTTTCTCAATGTAGTAATTATCATCAACATACGGACTGTATCTTTTTCTTGAATCAACTGTTATTGGCTCAACCTTAAAAAGATTTGTGATAAGAATTGAATTATCTGCATCCAATTCTTCATATACTAACTCATAGAATGAATCTAATACAGCTCGTACATCTTTTTTATATAAGCCTGTCTTTTCAGCTAATTTGTTTATTACATCCTGTTTCAGTAATCTCATTGTGTCAATCCTCCTTCCTTATACTCTGACTGTGAATCCTTGACTTCTCAAATAAGCAACTGCATCTCTTACCAATGCTCCATTATCAACAGTATTTGCCATCGTTGCATCCCATACATGCGGTGTATTAGTTGCTAAATTCTTTCCACCATGCAGACCTTCATTCGCCCATGTTGCGACCTGTTGACCAGTTACACCATAGTAATTACTCATATAGTCCACATCAATATAAACAGATGCTACCGCTTTACCTCTGACAATTCTTGCATTAACCTTAAAACCTGACCTTAGAAAATCGTATTGTCTACGATAGAAAATCGGATCATATGAATCGTAATATCTCTGTAGAAAAAAATTCAATGTCTCATATACTCTATTCGCCATTCCATTAACCATTTTCTGCATTGTCGGCTGCAATGCAATAGCTAAATCGTCCATATTATTTATTGCTTTTGCCATGCTGTCTGCTCCTCTCTGGTGCATCAATTACAGAAATATCCTTTGCGTTATAATCGCTTCTGTCATTTACAAATGGTCTAAAGAATACATAATATCCCGATTCAATATATTCATCATTTAAATTAGAATTATGAATAAAATATGATTTACCATTCTGTCCACGAATAAATCCATAACCTTTGTCTCTAAAATACTTTGTTACTGTTCCAAACATTCAAATCCTCCTTGTAATTCTTCCAATGAAATGCATATTTCTTATCACGGTCATATAAAGGCTTTCTTACGCTCTCTGTGGCTCATACAGGCACTTTATGACCATTAGTGGGTATTTGTGTGTATTTGTGTTCTAAGGCACTAAAATAAGCCCACATACTCATAATAAATACAAGTATATGGACTTATTTAGATGTCCTAATATTCTATTTTTCATACCGATGCTCTCTGTTCATTTGTCCTAAAAATGGGCTAAAATCCAATGCTGTATCGCTCAAACCTTAGTAAATAAAGCACTTTTAACAAGAAGTTAGTCTCCTGCCGTGGCAAACAAATAAAATCTTGATTTTTCTCATATTTCCAGTATTTTCGGGCTTTTCAAGCCTTTTTACCTTTCTTCATTTTTCACTTATTCTGGCATATTTTGGCATATCTTTGCATATTTTTGTCATCAATTTTGGTAAAAACTTTGGTAAATTTCAAGTCTGTACCAAAGGCAAATCTGCCATTGGGAATCGACAGGTAAGAAATTGGGGATTAAGATAAATACTGGCATTCAGCCATTTTTCTCTCATTTTCATCAGGTCATTATGAATTAATTGCTTTTTGAAAATCTTCCTGTGCATCCTGAAATTTAACATGAGTATAGGTATTCATCGTAACACTGATATCCGAGTGTCCCATAATATACTGAAGCATCTTCGGATTCATTCCCGACTTAGCCATATTAGAACAAAACGTATGACGACACACATGCGGTGTGATTGGCGGCATCTGAACCTTATATATGCTATTGTACTTTTCCCGAATATGCTGGAAATACTTTTCCCAATGTAATGCCACCATAGGCATATCATTCTTATCAAGGAATAAAAATCCTGTCATTCCATCAACCATCGGTTCAACTTTAGGATTGGCCCTGTCCTTAAGTATTCTCTTAAAACAAGCCACCACCTCATCAGACATTGGAACATATCTCTCTCCGCTTTCTGTCTTAGGCTTTTCAATGATATACTGCATCTGACTTGTTCTCTGTAATTGATGATTTACCCGTATTCTTTTGTTTTTAAAATCCAAATCTGATTTTGTAAGTCCACAGAACTCTGATATACGAAGTCCTGTGTTAAAGAGGATAAATATTGCATCATAGTACTTGCAAAAATGCGCATCTTCTTTTATAAATCGTAGAAATTCCCTCTCCTGCTTTCTTGTGACAGCTTCTCTTCTCACACTATCATTCACAATCACATTGACTAATTCAAAGCCAAATGGATTTTTGCGAATCAAATCATCTTCTTCTGCCATCTGAAATGCCGGTCTTAATACTCCTCGGATAGTATGAATTGAACTATAACCTTTTCCATCTACCCTCTGAAGCTTGATCAACCATGCTTTTGCATCCGATAATTTCACTTTATCGATTCTTTTTTTGCCAAAATCATCTTTTTTCAGCAGATTAATTACCGTCTTATAACCAGCATAAGTACTCTGCCTGACCCCTATTTTAAGACTTACATATTTCTCCACTAATTCAAGAACTGTAAACCCTCCACCTCCTAGAACAAGTCCACTAAACATATCCTGTTCCAGCTGTTTTTCCTTTTCTCTTAAAGAAAGCTCCATTTTCTTTCCTTTAGGTATAGGATCATTATGGTCCAAACGCCAACTATATAAATTTCCTTCATTTCCATGAATATCTACATATCTAAAACGATAACGTCCATCTGCTCTCTGGTACTCTCCTTCGTGAAGAATTCTATTGCGATTATCTCGTCTTTTCTCACTCATAGCTTTGTCTCCTTTCAAAAAAGAGAGCCCTAGCATGGTTATTGTACCACATTTGTGCCCCCTTTTCTACTACTTTACATATTAAATTGCGGTTGACTCTGCCAGAAATTGCTCAAATTGCTCTTTCTTAAACAAAACTTTGTTTCCTACTAGCAGATAAAACTCCCCATTAGGATGGATATCTACAATTTGTCTAAGTCTCTTTTCACCAATATGATAAAATTGTGCCGCCTCAGTTACAGTAAGCAAATATCGCTTCCATATAGGAATATCTATACTCTGATTCTCTAATTCATTTTCATCATCCATCATATTCTCCAATCTGCAGCTGTCTGACTAACATCGCATCAACCTTTTTTATTGCATCTGTGCTGACAATCATCCCGGCAGTCTGTATTATCTGTTCCTCATTTATTGTGACAAGCTGCTCCGGTAAAAACATTGTTGTATGTCTTAAAAATCCTCTAATTTCTGAAGGCTCAATATTGAAATGTACTGGAATATAATCCTTATTCAACTTAGTTGTCCCCGGAACAACTGTGTATACAGGTGATTTTCCGTTTGCTTTGTCGCAGCTTATTACAATACATGGTCTCCTTCCAGCTTGTATATGCCTGAGTCCACTTTTTAATTCAGCCCACACAATCATATTTCTCTTTATCTTCACTGCAGATCACCTCTCTTTGGTGGAATATACAAGTCAACCTTGGGTTCCTTCTCATCTACACTGAATAATCTAAACCCAGCTTCCCTTACTGCTCCAATTTTTAAATAAGAATCTGCTATTCCGTCTGAAATAGCATCGAGATTTGTTACGATAAGTGCATCTGCCTTTCCTGCTCTCATATATCTTATTGCCTTATAAAACACTTCATCCCTTAATCGTCGTCCAAAAATTCCTCTTCTGAATATTTTCATAGGGATAAGATTGTTATTGTCCGCAAATTCCATAATACGATTCAACTGTTTATTTTCCTTTTTCTCTGCTGCAATACAGTCATGCTCCTCATCAGAAGATAGCATCACGACACACTTTATCGGCTGTATAGTCAGCGGCTTTTTCTTTCTTCCTGCTCTTCTCATTTCAAAGCACTTCCTTTCTTGCTTCTAAGCCTTCAATAAAAATCAAGCATGTAGACATTGCATATTCTCTATCATTTGGTTTAAGCATCTGCAATTTATCTTCCAATACAGACAAATCTTCATTCTCATGTTTTTCCCTGCTTTCAATTCCAAACAATGTATTAGGATCTACTCCATACTTTGTTACAATCTTCAGCATAAGTTCCAGACTCATCCGATGTCTTCCCTGCTCAATTTGCGAATAATGAATATAACTTACATCAAGGCTCTCCGCCATATCGTTCTGTGTATATCCATATTTATTTCTAATACTTCTCAACGTATTACCAACTGCATAAATATCATATATCATCCTGAATAACCTCACTATCTAACCGATTCCTGATGTATTCCACTGCCTCAGCCTCTGTTGGGCATTTGATGACTGGCTTCCCATAGTCATCAAATACCACTGTTTCAGAAGCAAATACAATGTAGGAATACCTGCCTTAATTCCTAACACTCAATCGCATAATTATTGTACCTCGCACTCATAGTACCAAGGTCAAATATTGTCACACCCAAATTATTTACGCGATCCATCATTGACTTTAAATCTTCCGGATTTCTTGTAATCTCATAAATATCTTCTACGACAAGTACCTTGTAATCTGAAATCTCAAGAATTTCCATCAGCTGACGCATCTGAGGTCTGTCAACCGATGTAGATGCTCCATCATCTACAACAGTCTGCTCACACTCAATTCCCACACTTAATGCATATGTCTGATCAAGCTCTTTCTGTCGGTTCACATTATTCATACTCATCATTGACTTTATAAACAAAAGTCCTTTGTAAAGTTCTTTTCCGTTATACTTTTTCATGGCTATTACCTTCCTTAATTGAAATATTAAAGAAAGCATTGTGCACGCCGCTTTCAAACTCTGTGCTGTATCTCAAGCACAAGTATATTGTAATCTGCCACACCTTAATTTCCGACCGTGTACAGGCGACACTTATGTCGTGTAAACACGACAATCACTTTTCAATTGACACGCTTTTCATCGCTTTCATCATTGCAAGGCACTGTCTTATCTGCAATTCATCCATATCTGAAAGAACATCCATTGCCGCAGATAACAGTTCTGATTTTTCTTCATTCTCCCCATACATAATGAAATCAACAGATACACCAAGTACGATTGCCAGATTATCTAATGTCTGTGTCTTAAAATCCCCACCATTTTCAATAGCTGACAGTGCCTGTCTGCCTATGCCTGCTCTATGTGCTAACTCATCCTGTGACAATCTCATCGTCCTTCTCCTGTCAGCAATTCGTAATCCTCTCTCATAATCCTTTTCTCTTGTCTGTGCTTTACTGCTCATAAATCCTCCTTGCCGCCCTTGGAAACGAACAAGTTGGATTACCTTTTACAGCACTAAAAAAGACGCACGAGGAAACCAGTATCATAAATACTGTTCGTTTCCCCTGCGTCTCTGGTGCTGCCATCTTTCGATGTGCCCTTATCAGGTGGGCTGTAATTTAATTGTCAATCATTATATTCTGAAAGTCCCATTCTCAGAATGTTCCTTCATCATTCCCTCGGAATACTTCTTGAGTATCATCACTCGCTTACATCTGTCACACTTAATTCCAATATTCTGAAGTGCTACAGCGGAATCATCACCGCATACAAAGTATTCCATCATTAACTTGTTGCATTTTTTACATCTAATTTCTATAACATTTCCTTTGTTCAATTCAGTTCGCTCCTTATTCATACAAAATCATCAATCTACAATTCTGTACTCGTAAAGGAAAGGGAAATCACCTTTGCAAGCCTTTTGCCGGAAGTTCCGATGAATGTCTGCACATTCCCCGGCTTTGCTGATCTAAAGCCAACTGATATGAATTGTGCTGTCAGCACACAATCACATCAGGCTCCGGCTCTTTCCATAAACCACATATTGTTATCTTCATAGAAAAGGAATATTTCCTTTCCATCCACTACGCAGGTATAACGTTCTCCAACTCCACCAGCTCTTGTACTGGCTGCTCTGCGCTTGTCTTTTACTCGTGTAATCTCATACTTTCTGCCATCTTCCCATGTTATCTCTTTGGGAATGAGCAGTCCGTCCTTTGAAAACTCTGCAAGTACATCAACATATACCTTATTGCTCAATGTAATCACCTTCCTTACAAGATTGCTATTGCTCTGGAAGCATCCATCTTCCTTGCTATATAGCCTTTTTCTTCTAATATTTTCAGATGTGCATAAACACTTGAAGTCGATGCCACCCCTACCATCTTGCATATCTCCCTGATAGTAGGAGCATAACCATTCACACGCTGATATTGCATAATGCTTTCATACACATTCTGCTGCTTCTCCGTCAATGGTGCTCTGTCTACCAGATCAATTCTTGCTGCTTCGCTCATGTTCCGCCTCCCTCTTTATCCAAAGTATCCATGTGGATGTACTGTGTGTTCTTCTTTTGCATTGACTGCCGACAGAATCCTGTCCCGGTACATGAGTCCCCTCTGGATACTGTAAAATCCAAATCTTCTGCGTATCTCATCCACCGCCGAATCCATCTTCATCTGCTTTTCACGCTTCTCCACACTTGAGAACAAATCAATCTGTTCCCAATAATTATCTGTCACTAAATCTGCACCTCGGACACCAACACTGCGGATCGGCTTGCTCCAGTTATAGTTTTCCTTAAATATCTGATAAGCATATGCAGCTATCTCTCCAGTAATGTTTGTTGCATGGTCAATCTTTTTCTGACGGGTAAAAGAGAATAACTCATTATCCCTGACACTTATCTCAACCACTCTGCACCGAAATCCATTCTCACGAAGTCTTGCTGCAACACTCTCAGCCAGAATATAAAGAACAATCTTTACATCCTCATCGCATACTAAATCCTTTGGCGTCGTTGTGCTGTTTCCCACCGATTTGATTGGAGCGTGGGTATTCTCCAGCTTGACAGGTGAATCATCATAGCCATTAGCAAACGACCATAAGATACTGCCCATCTTTCCAAGGTGACTGTTAAGCACATCTTCATCTGCCCTTGCAAGATCACCTATGGTTTTAATACCAAATAATGCAAGCTTTCTGTTCGTACTTTTGCCAACGTATAGAAGATCTGCCACCGGAAGTGACCATGCCTTCTGCTTAAACTCACTCTTATACATAGTTGTGATTGCATCAGGTTTCTTATAGTCTGAACCAAGCTTTGCAAATATCTTATTGAAAGAAACACCAACACTTACTGTGATGCCAAGCTCTGACTTCATTCTCCTGCTGATTTCCTGTGCGATAAGCAATCCATCTCCTTTAAGGGAGCTACTCCCTGTCACATCAAGCCAGCACTCATCAATTCCATATGGCTCCTGTCTGTCCGTATATTCTGCATATATCTCATGTGCCATTCTTGAGAACCGAAGATATAAGTCCATTCTTGGTGAAACAAATGTTATGTCCGGACAGACCTGCTTTGCCTGCCAGAGTGCCATTCCTGTTTTCACACCGTACTTCTTGGCAATATAGTCGGCTGTTAAGACAATCCCATGTCTTGCCTCCGGGTCACCGCCTACTGCCAGTGGCTTTCCTGCAAGCTCCGGATGATGCAGATGCTCAATCGAGGCATAACAACAGTTGATATCTGAATGAAGTATTACCCTGTCTCCCATCTGCATAACCTCCTGCATTTAATCTGTCACTACCATAACCTTTAGTCCAAGTATATGAGTAATGTTTCTTACAGGGCATAGTATAACCCCAAGAATAATCGACTGTCAACGGACACATATGTCCTTTTTCTCATTATATTGGATTTTTAGCTTGAATAATTGGCACTATTGCTATATACTATGGAGTGAAAAGAGACATTTGAAATCAACAAAATGAAAGAAAAGAGGCGTATGTATGTACTCAATCGGAGAAATCATTTCAACATATAGAAAAAAGAAAGGCTTGCTCCAGCAGGATCTCGCTGATGAACTGGCAAAGGAAGGCATCACTATTTCCTATAAAGCCATATCCAACTGGGAGAGAAATCTTGCTGAACCAAGCGTTACCATATTTTACAAAGTGTGTAGAATCCTTGGTATTACTAACATGTATGAGGCATATTTTGGAGTAAATCCTGCTGATCCTTTCTCCTCACTTACTGATGAAGGCAGGGAAAAGGCTATGGATTATATCAATCTGCTCCACGCATCCGGAATGTATGAAAAGCAGATTGCTAAGATAATTCCATTCCGTAGCATTGATATTTTTGAAAATGCCGTATCAGCCGGAACCGGTAACTTCCTTGTAGACGGACCGAAAGAGACTGTACGCATAGATGAATCTATCCTGCCGGAAGATACTACTTTCGGTGTCCGCATTAGTGGTGACAGTATGGAACCTGAATTCCACGATGGTCAGATTGCATGGGTATTACAACAGGAATCTGTTGCTAATGGAGAAATCG
>ERZ779737.206-NODE-206-length-61119-cov-5.531917_pt1 | contig 61119 bp, 61 predicted proteins | sample MGYA00511889_ERZ779737 | MGnify/ENA primary metagenome ERZ779737 (study PRJEB29588, sample SAMEA2163575) | human gut metagenome | biome: human gut; feature: human-associated habitat; material: faeces | place: Denmark | collected 2008/2010 ... | reverse complement strand
GAGCACACGGTTCATACCCGTGGTGTCGAGGGTTCAAGTCCCCCTCTCGCTACTTTAAATGATAAGTCAAAAGCGTTAATCCCATTACGTTTTTGGCTTTTTTATATGCCTGAAAGCTGCTCTGCAAAATACCGTAGTACCGCTCTGCCATCCACGGCTCCATCCGGCCGTTTATCCAGAAGCCTTTCGGGATGCCACTGCACTCCAAAGACCGGCAGGAAATCATGCTTCAGTCCTTCTATCACCCCATCCGGCGCTGTCTGAACATAAGAAATCCTTCTTCCGGGACTGTCAACTCCCTGATGATGGGCGCTGTTTACCCGGAAACGCTCGCCATACAGCTTTTCTAACCAGCTTCCCTTTACTGCCTGCGTATCATGCACCTGATCCCTGCCAATGTACTCATGCCCTTCTGCCGTTTCCAGATCCTGAAAAAGATCCCCTCCAAAATAAATGTTAATGAGCTGCATGCCCTTACAGATCCCAAGCACCGGTTTTCTCTCCTGCACAAAGCCATTTAAAATGGCAAGCTGCACTCTGTCCAGTTCGGGATCAAACTCCCTGGTTCCCATGGAAAGCTGGCCAAAGAGCCTTGGATCAATATCTCCCCCTCCCGGAAGAAGAAGCCCGTCGTAACGATAAACATAAGGAGCCTTTAAACTGCATACCGGCAGAATTCCAAGGCTCCTTAACGCTTTTTCATAATTTTCAGTTTTTCCATTCTCTCCTGCGATCAAAACGGTTTTCATACTCGCTCCCCCATTGACAGGGGCTTTTGATCCCCATATCTCTAGGATATGCAGGAGTTCCTTTTATTGTGAAATGCCGCTGACATAAGCATCATCATCCGCGATTTCATCAAGCGGTTTGTCAAAAATAACGTGCAGTCTTTCCGGCCTCAATCCATTTTGTCCAAAGTACAGACGCAGAACAGAATATTTGGTCTTTAACACGACCTTCTTTTCTATGGTCCTGTCCTTTCCTCCTGTTCCGTTAAAGGTAAAGACTCCATTTGGCGTGCCTAGATAGAACAGGCTTACCGGGATCTGTGCAAGCTCAGACAGCTGGGAGCTTGCCGTAAGGGCTACTCTGTAGCCTCCCACCTTTTCCATATCCAGCGCAAACGCAAAATCCGTTCCCTTAGCTGCGCTGATTTCCGAAAGATCTATGGTCAGTTCCTCATCGATCTTATAATAAACAATATTCTGGCCTTCTGCCATGGAAGTTTCCTCTGCCCCCTCCACTCTGACTACGGTTTCCTCTCCATTCATCCGTTCAAAGGCATGGGTATTCATCAAAAAGCCGCAGATATTTGCCGCATTCCTCTGAAGCTCTCCCAGGGTAAGGGTTCCTGCTTCCAGACTGTCGAGGGTATTATCGCCGGTCTCATTGCGGTCTGCCTGGGAGCATACCATGTAAATGTCATTTTGCGCTCTGGCCATTGCTGCGAAATTGGTCTTATCAGGTTCTTTCCCTTCCTCGCTGATAAAGGCCCACCAGTCTGTCATGACAATCCCCTCAAAGCCCCACTGTTTCCTCAGGATCGTGGTATTTAAATCATAGCTTCCGGAAGTCCAAAGTCCATTGACAGACCCATAGGTGGTCATAACGCTTTCTGCGCCGCTTTCCTTAACCGCCATCTCAAAGGGCTTTAAGTACAGCTCCCGCAGCGCTCTTTCCGACACGATACTGTCCACGGTATGGCGGCCCGTTTCCTGATTATTGGCACAGAAATGCTTCAGGGTTCCTGTAACGCCGGATTGATGAAGCGCCCTGATCTGTGCTGCCGCCAGGGTTCCTGTTAAAAGCGGATCCTCGGAAAAATATTCAAAGTTCCTGCCGTTTAAGGGATGCCTGTGGAGATTGATCCCCGGCCCCAAAAGAGCGTCTATACGATTTTTTACCATTTCAACACCGGTAAAGGTATAAAGCTCCTCCACCAGCTTTTCATTAAAGGAGCATGCCATTAGCGTTCCGTTTGGAAGGCTGAATGCCTTCATCCCGCTGTCCAGCCTCATTCCGGAAGGGCCATCTGAGCAGCATCCGCAGGGAATGCCAAAGCTCTTCAGGCTTTCTGAAATTCCTCCAAAGGCAGCCGCCGTTCCAGGGGTTACCTTGGGACTTCCCATTCCTTCTCCCCTGATTATGCAGGAAAGATCCTCCTTGGAAAGCTGCGCAATAAAGGCTTCCATGGACACTTTGCCGTTTTTTACATCCGAAAGACGATACCCCCGATCTCCTGAAAGAGGAAGATCCTCAGGCAGATTTTCCGCCCGTCTCTCTGCTGGACTTTCCTTCCGAAGGGGTACAGCCTCATACTCCATCTCATATCCTTCTCCGCTTTTAACCGCTTTCATCCGGGTAAAGCTTTTTACCGGCCCTAATGCACTGGAAAGTCTTTGAAGCAGCATCGTATCTGAAAGGGTAAACTCTCCTGCCTTTTGAAGGTTTCGTACACTGTTCCCGGCAAAAACCTGATAGGTTCCTTCCTCCAGCACGAAGGAAGCCGCATACCCTGTAAGCCCGGTCTCATCATAAGAAGCAAAGCGGTCAAAGGGAATCGTAAGGGTAAGCTCCTGTGTCTTTCCTGCCTCCAGCTTTTCTGTTTTCTGGAAAGCCGCCAGTATAAGCGCCGGTTTCCCCAGCTTTCCCTGAGGGCACATTATGTAAACCTGTGCCACTTCCTTTCCCGCTACAGCCCCTTCGTTTTTTACCTGTACCTTCAAAGACAGCTTCTGATCCTTTGCAGAAACCTGATTTCCCTTTACGGAAAAAGAGGTATAGGAAAGTCCGTACCCAAAGGGATAGCGTACCTTTTCTCTGGCTGCTGTTTCAAAATAGCGGTATCCCACATAAATATCTTCCTGATAAAAATCAGCATCTGTATTTCCAAAGTTTGCATCAGAAGGATAGTCCTCCACCTGATAGGCAATGGTGTCGGAAAGCTTACCGGAAGGGTTTTCCTTTCCTGTCAGCACATCCACGGTTCCATAGCCGCCTATCATTCCCCCCTGCCATGCATAAAGCACCGCATCCGGCCGATAGGTATCCACAAACCCCATATCCATAATATTGCCTACATTTAAGATCACGATCATTTTGGAAAATGCTTTTCTTACCTTTTCCAGCATTTCCTCTTCAAGCTCTGTCAAAAACCAGGAACCGGGCAGCTTCTTGCTATCCTGATCCTCTCCCGCTGTCCTTCCGATGATGACGAGGGCATACTCGTCCCTTGCCGAAACACCTCCCAGAAGCTCTTCGGAAAGAGGCATTTCCTCCTGACACCAGGGTTCGTTTCCCCAGCCTACTCCTTCGTCAAAGGGATGCTCCTTCTCCCACTCCTCATAGACCTGGATCAGCTCCTGGTCTACCGCAACATCCTGATCCTCCAAAAGCGCATCCAGAATGCCTGTGACCTTATCCACGTTCACCATGCCTCCCGAGCCGGTGCCGCTTTTGTAATAATGTGACTGGATCCTTCCGAACACGGCCACCTTTGCTCCCTTCGGAAGGGGCAGAACCTGATCTTTGTTTTCCAGAAGAACCTGTCCCTCTGCCACCAGTCTTCTTGCGCAGCCGCAATAATCCTTAAAATTTAATGTAAGCTCCTTCATCCTTGTTTCCTCTTCTCAAATTCAATCTACTTTCGCATCAATAGCCTCTGGTTCCGCTCAGGGATTCATCCTGGTCGATCCAGTCCTGTACCTCGATCACACGGTACTCATCCTGACCGTCCCGGATATAAACCCTGGCGATCCCGGCATTGATGACCATTCTTTTACACATGGAGCAGCAGCTGGAATTCACCACATAAGCTCCTGTTTCCACATCCCTTCCGGCAAGGTACAGATTGCTTCCGATCATTTTGTCTCTGGATGCGCTGATAATGGCATTGGCCTCTGCATGTACGCTTCTGCACAGCTCATACCGCTCTCCCCTTGGAATGTTAAGCTGCTGCCGGATGCAGATCCCCATATCTGTACAGTTTTTTCTGCCCCTTGGCGCTCCCACATATCCGGTGGAGATCACCTCATCATTTTTTACGATTACCGCCCCATAGCTTTTGCGAAGGCAGGTACTTCTTCTTGAAACCGTTTCTGCCAGATCCAGATAATAGTTTACTTTGTCGCGCCTTTCCATTCCACCCTCCGTTTCTACAACATCACTGTATAGATCACTGCAACCGATACCACGATCTGAATGATCGCAAAACGGAACACGGTCTGTGTATTGGACCAGCCCATATTTTTGCGCACATGATCGTGAAGCGGCGTTCTGATATTCTTTAAAATGTGGATCTTAAAAACCCGGATCAGGGAAACCTTCAAAAGTCCCAGTCCTCCATCTAAGATCAGGATCAGGGCAAAGGCAAGAAACAGCAGCGGGCTTTTACTTTTCAGCGCCGCAATACTGATAAACGCTCCCATGGCTCTGCTTCCTGCATCTCCCATCATCAGCCTGCTGGGCGTGGCATTAAACCATAGATACCCCAGGATGCAGATGCAAAAGAGCAGAATAAGGACAGAAAATTCACTTTCCTGTTTTTCAATCAGATTGATGATATAAAAGGATAATAACGTAATTATGGTCAAGATCCCCGAAAGACCGTCCACTCCGTCCGCACAGTTTGTTACATTGATGGCGCCCCACACAAGGGCCACGATCAAAACTCCAAACAAAAGCACCGGGATCTCAAGATTTACTCCCAGCGTAGCTATCCGTATCACATTGCCGTTAAACCAAAGATAAGCTGCGGCTACAACAATGGAAACCGTCAGATCAAGCAGACCCTTTTTCAGTTCTCCCCAGGGGTGCTCCGCCGCATCATCCAGAAAACCGGTGAGCATTTCCACTGTTACCAGAAGCAGATAGATCACATACTCTGTGCTGATCGGTGCAAAAACAAGCGCACAGCCTACAAACACCAGTACAAAGATAATTCCCGCTCCTCTTGGCTTTCCGGCAGAAAGCTTTCCGTCATGGGCAAAATCCCTGCCCTCATCCCTTGGCAGCTTGTCTCCCAGCTTCGCCGTCAAAAAACAGGTCAGCCCAAAGGCAAGCAAAAGGCCGATCATGGTAAGCTCCGGTATGGTCTGTTTCATCAGGTAGTCTATCACTGCTATTTCCTCCCGCTCTTTATCTGATAAAATTTGTCTTATAAGTATGCTCATTTACGGGCGGTTCCAAACCGTCCTTCCTGCCATTTTCAATGCATTTCAGCAGCCATGCCATATTTCTCCCGAGATTTCGCATGGTCTGAAGTCCCTCTTCATCCTTTTGTACCTCTTCCGGCCGGTTTCCGTGTACCATATTCCAGTAGGTAGAAGAAACCACCGGCATCTGACGGATCTGAAAATACTTATTCAGGTCATCCAAGGTCACCGTAGTCCCTGCTCTTCTGGCAGAGGCCACCGCTGCTGCCGGTTTATGTGCAAAACACCCGCCGGCATAAAAGAACCGATCCAGAAGGCTGGTAAGATTTCCATTGGGAGATGCAAAATAAACCGGTGAGCCAATGACCAGCGCATCTGCCGTTTCCATTTCTTCAATCAGTGCATTTACCGGATCCTCGTTAAAAACACATCTGTTTTTCCCTGCGCAGCCGCCACAGCCGATGCAGCCTCTGATGGGCTGCTTTCCAATGGAAACAATCTTAGCTTCCACGCCGTTTTCCTCCAGTGTGGCTGCCACCTCAGACAATGCCGTATAGGTACATCCCTTTTCATTGGGACTTCCGTTTATCAGTAATGCTTTCATCCTTTTCTATTCCTCCTGCTATTTAATTCCCAGCGCCTGCTTTGCAAGCTGGTCGGCCATATCATTATAATGGTCTCCTGAATGCCCGGTTACCTTTTTAAAATGGATCCTTACCTGCTCCTTGGCCTTTTCATAAAAATCCCGGTAGGCTTTGGTTCCTTCCTTGTTGGCCTTCCAGTCCCCCAGGCACCACCTTGCGATCCCTTCATAATCGTGATAAATGGTGATCTCGGGAAGCTGATGATCCATGGCATACTGCATGGCTGCCTGGGCCCCCTTGATCTCTCCGGCCACATTTCTCATGGCTGCAAGTCCGCTGTCCTGAAATTTCCGGCAGAAGGTTTCTTCTCCGTTCTCCGTAAGCACTACCATTCCATAAGAGAATTCACCGCTTTCACTGCAAAAGCTGCCATCCACATAGATCGCCGTGCCCAGAGCCGTTTCTTCCGGCTTTTCTTCCCGGCCCTTCAAGGTCTCCGGCTCTTTTTCCGCCTCTTCGCCGCTTAAGTAGCTTTCGGCCTCCTGCCTGCTTGAGAAGCTCTTATATACCGCCCCGGAATAGCCGTGCACGCTTGCCCGGCACTGCTCCCAGCTTGTAAAGATCCCTGTTTGTATTCCTTTTTTTACTGCATAAAATTTTACTGCCATGAAGGAGTGTTTCCTTTCGTCTTCCTCTCCAACATCATATACCATCCAGGGTGCAATTTACAAGTATAGGTTATGTTTTCTCATGTCGGCTTTTACTGGATGGTCCAGCCTTCAGCCTTTTGTCTGATCGATACAGCAAGCAAAAACGGCCTGTGCTTTCCAAACATTCCTTCTTCCACTTCTTCCTTCCTCCAGATGTCTCTGTCTTTTGTGTTAGTTTAAGCTAACTGCCAAACAAAAGGATAACATACCCGGAAAGGTATGTCAGTCCCTTTTAGACATTTTTATTCCATTTGGACAATAGTTTCTCTTTCCAGCACAAGGGCGGTTACAAAATCCTTCAGATCCAGCTTTAAATATGAAAAGAGCATCTGATCTCCCTGAAAGCCTTCCCTGACTAAAAGTCCCAAAAGCTCTTCCAGTCTTTGTAAAAGCTCCTGCTTTGAAGCAGCCTTTCATACTCCTTTTTGGCCATCTGAAGCTTTTCCCTTACTTTTTCGTTTCCTGCCAGGTAAGCCGCCCGCTCATAGGTAATAGAGCTGCTTTCTCCTGAGGTATATTTTTGCGCCAGCTCCTCCACTATGGGGAGCAGCTCCTCCATTTTATATTCCATCCCCGTTCTCCCTGTATCTTCCAATATATTTGCGGGTGCCCTTTCGCACTGTTCTTGCAAATTCTTCCAGTACCGTTCCTGATAGATATTCCAGATCTCCTCTGCACTCCCCGTCAAACTTCTCTTTCATATAGGAAAGAAGCTCCTCATCCGTAAGCTCCTCCAGCGATTCATTTTTATACAGGTAAAAGATCTCCTGCAAAGCTGCCAGAGTCTCTGCCAGCTGCTCCTGTTCCAGGTAAGGCGAGTCGCAGAACTCAAACAGAAGCTTTTTCAAAATCCCCTCTCCGAATTCCACTCTCTGCTGCTCAGAAAGACAGCGCCGCCTCTCCCCCAGAAGAAGCTCTGCCTCCTCCCTTTCTTCGTCCTCTGATCATAGCACAGGCAAAATTTTTCTCTCTTTTTTAGTCAAATAGGGATAATTGTTTTCCTTCCTGTCTGTCCTCAAACCGGTGCAGATATGCAAACAGCTCCTCTGACCGCCATTCCATTTTATTTTTCCTGCAAAAATCTATTAAAAAGGCCATCAGCTTTTTTTCTTCCGGTACCGGAAGCTCATAGGCATTTCCGTAGGTTTCCACATATCTCTGCTTCAGTCCCGGAAAGTGATGATCCAGTTTCCGGTAAAAATACTGCCGGTCGCCGTCCCTTAAGGTCAGCCCGATCCCAAAATTCATAATGCCGTACACCTTTTCCCTTGCGCAGGCATCCAGGATCCCTTCGATATTCTCCTTCGTATCATTGAGAAAGGGAAGGATCGGCGTCATCCAGACCAACGTGCTGATCCCCTCCTCCTTCAGGATCCGCAGCACCTCTATGCGTCTTTTGGTTGTACACACCCCCGGTTCCAAGATCCTGCACAGATCTTCATCACTGGTCGTAAGGGTGATCTGTACCACGCATTTTGTCTTACGGCTGATGCTCTTTAAAAGATCCAGATCCCTGAGGATCAGGTCTGACTTGGTCTGAATGGCCAGCCCAAAGCCATATTCATCGATCAGCTCCAGGCATCTTCTGGTGAGCCGCAGTTCTTTTTCCAGCGGCTGGTAGGGATCGCTCATGGCTCCCGTGCCGATCATGCAGCGCTTTCTTTTGCGCCGCAGCGCCTGTTCCAAAAGCTCCGGCCCATTCTTTTTCACCTCAACATCCTCAAAGGCATGCTGCATCTGATAGCAGGTGCTTCTGGCATCACAATAAATGCACCCATGGGTACAGCCCCTGTAAAGATTCATGCCGTTCTGGGCAGAAAGGATTCCTTTCACCTCTACTTCGTGCATACAGATCTCCTAACTAATCTCCAATATCTATTTACAACCAAATATTTTGTGTGCTATAATAAGAAAGCTTTCAAAAGCCATGCAGATGTAGTTCATTGGTAGAACATCAGCTTCCCAAGCTGAGGAGGCGGGTTCGATTCCCGTCATCTGCTTTTTTTATGTCCTTACAACTATAACCTGAAAAGCCCCGCCTTGTGCGAGGCTTTCATCATGTCCAAGCGCTGCCGCAAGAGCCTTGGCTCTAGATCATTCCAAACCACAGGATCGCTGTCAATGCAAATAAAACCATGCAGCCTCTGATCCCGGCCTGCATTATCCCAAGCTCCTCCCGGTATTTTCCTTCTGCGCTTCGGCCAAGAAACAGCGTCAGAAGCATTGCCTTGCAGATCGGAAGCATCATATAGTACCTGCAGTCCATGGTACAGCCAAAAGGATATCTGAAATAGGACCAGGCCGCAAAAAGCCCAAACAAAAGCCCCCAGATCAGTATCCGGTTCTTTCCCGCATTTTCCCTTTTCTGATTTATCAGCAAAAAGATCCCATAAGCCGCTGCCCCGAAGGAAAGCGCCACATTCAGCATCAAAAGGATTGTGGGCAGCCACAGGGGCGCCTGATAGCGGAATTCGCCAAACAGCTCTGATTTCATCAGATAAGCAGGTAAATTAAAGTCGGTATAAGGATCGGCATAAGGCGTTACAAATATATTTTTTATATCCGGGATCACAAATCTCGCCGCCAGGGACTCCGTTCCGTGATACAGCCCTCCCTCCTCGCTTTGCCTCAGAACATACCAGGGACTCTGCCCAAACAGCACAAGATTTCTCACCGAATACCACATTCCAAGAGGGATGGCAATGATCCCAAAAACAACATATTTCCCTGTAAGGCTTTTTCTGCTTTGCTTTTCCACCTTCCATTTCTTTCCAAAAACATAAGCCGTATAAAGAGCCGGAACCGCACAGGAAATTTTCGTCATCATGCCGCAGCCATAGACAACGGCCAGAATAAAAATATGGAAAAAGGAAGGGTCTTCTTCAAACCTCAGAGTATAAAGCAGCGCCAGCACCACGAAAAGAAGGCACAGCGCATTTTCCCCCAGTCGTCCTCCGGTGTAGAGAAATACCGGCGTAAAGGCAAGAAGCAGCATTCCGTAGATCCTGTCTTTTCCGTCTGCCAGCCGCTCTAATAGACGTTCTGCGGCCAAAAGGCTAAAGCAGGAGGCAAGGCAGGACACTACCTTTGCACCGTCCACCAGGCTGAAGGGATCTGTTCTCTGCAGTATTCCGTTCAATATTCCTGACATTCCTGCTCCCAGAAGGAAAAAGAAGGGTTGCTGGTAAAGCTGAAGCACATAAGATTCCGGCAGTCTGTGCTCCTGCAGGATCCGAAGCAGGTACCCTGCCTTTCCGGGCGCACTGCTGTCCAGTTCAAACAGATCATGTCCTCTTTGGGTAACAGGCGTCTCAAGCATATAAAGGATCCTTAAAAGACAGCCTGCCAGCACCAGCAGGGCAATCCCCTTTTCTACGGAGAGCTTTCCCCGGTGGCAGAAAAGCAAAGTCCCGGCTGTGCAGAGAAAAAGCGCCGCAGCAGCTCCCCATCGGATTTGAGTTATGTAAACCTTTAATCCCAGCCCTTCATAAAGCAGATAGCTTCCGCATACAGCTGCAAGGAGGACAGGTATCATTACAAGATATAATTTCTTTCCGTTCACTTTCCAATCCCCCCTTATACAAACTTCCATGTTCTAAGCCATTGCAGGTAAACACCGACATGGTACACACTGACCGGCCATCCTGACAAAATGGGGAAGAAAATGATGAATACAAAAAAAGTAATATCCAGGGAAAGGGGCAGCAGCCGCTTCCATTTTACGGATAACAGACACAGCACATAGGCCGCTATTCCGCACAGGAAAATACTGCTCACATAATACTGATAAATGAACACGGTTCTGGTCACAAAAAGCCAGGGTGCCAGCATGGTCAGATAACAAAAGCATAATGCTCCTCCCACCCTGTCACGCTTTCTTATGGTTCTGACCAGTAGGTAAAAAAAGGCTCCAAGCCCTCCCCACCAGATAATCGGATTTCCAAAGGTTGCCACAAGGCTTACTTTGCCATCCGCACAAATGGCGGCCGCATCTACAAGAGGTATCCTGTCAAGTACCCAGGTGTACCAGGCGCAGGCATATGGATGCTCAAAGGTAATGCCGCTGTGAAAGTCCAGCATAAATACAGAAACTTTCCACATAACCTGAAACAGGTTCTTCTCACCCAGCGCTTTCATAACAGGCACAAAGGAAAGCAGGTAGATCACAAATGGGATCACACTGTATACTCCAATCCCCTCTGCTAAAAGCAGGATGCTGTATCGGCAGGAGGTTCCTTTTCTTTTGGCCCTGCAGCACCATACTCCCACCGCCCCCAAAAAGCAAAGCGCCATGCCCAGCATAGCATAAAACCCTGTCCACTTTGTGGACACTGCCATTCCGACTGCCGCTCCATCTAACAGCATCAGGCATAACACCTTTGCAGACGGGCCTTTCCGGCCACAGGAGATCTCCTCGGCCGCCATCTTCAGCAGTTTCAAAAAAAGCGCTGCCATAAGCAGGATAAAAAAGGCAACCAGACTGTCCAGGGTTGCGATCCTCGACAGGGTCAGATGCATAAAGTCCATACAAAAGAGTGCCGATCCCACCAGGGAAACCTGGGCGTTTTCTGTAAGCAGCTGCAAAAACCAGTAAAAAACCGGCACCAGTAAAACGCCAAGCAAAGCGCACACAAAACGCCACCCAAGGGGCGTTACTCCAAACAGGATCTCCCCAAGTGCGATCAGATATTTTCCCATAGGCGGATGCGTCTGCTCATGCATAGGCATTCCCTTCAAAAACTCGTAGGCGCTGCCCGCATAATGAACCTCATCAAACATGGTACAGTAATAATAAGTCAGCTCCTCCGGGTACAGCTCCTGCTCATCAAACAAATTAGGATAGACATCCCTGTTTTGAGGCAGAAGCCTCTTTCCCTCCTCATCCTCTATGATGATCTCATGATAAACGGCGCTTCCGTTTCTGGAAACCACTCCCAGATACCGCAGCTTCTGATGAACCGGAACCACGTTCCAGTTATAAATGCTTTCCATGGTGATCTCTTCCTCAAGGGGGATCCATTTCCCCTGCTCCTCATCATACCAGGAAACAGACACTACCCGGTCCGTCATATGCCCCAGATAAATACTGATCTGCGCCACTTCCATTTCTTCCCCCAGATCCAGCACCAGTTCATCTTCCTGTCCCTTTGCTTCCAGTTCCTGAAAGGTTATAGGCACCTTGCTGCTTCCCAGCCTCCAAAAAACAAGGATCCCATATACTATAGTCAGCAGCAGAAGAAGCAGCAGATCCTTTCTGGTGGCCGGCCTTTTGGGCAGGATCAGTTCCCGTTCCTCCCGCTCTTTAGGAGCCTCTTCTTCCTCATCCGTTTTCTTTCGCATCAAAACTAGCCGCAGCAGCAAAAGCCCCCCGGCTCCCATCATAAAAAGCGCAAGATACCAGACCGTGTCCCGAAACTCCTTCTGATCCAGAAGTCCGCTGAAACAGGCAAACAATCCGGCTCCTGCCAGAAACAGCAAAAGGCAGGTAAGAACCATCTTCTTTTTCCACAGTCTCCTGCCCCACTTATCAGAAAGCAGCGACATATAATATATGCCGCTGCCAACTACTACAAGCGTGATTAAAATAATCAACCAGGTATCCATAGTTTTTACTCCTGATATCCGCCAAAGATACTGTCCAAGTAACGGAACCCATAAAAGCCATCTTCTCTCCTTATGGCTTCTAAGTCTGCCCCTGCCGGAATCACAAGCACATACCTTACATTTTTGTAACTGTAATGAATTTCCAGACTTACATTCGGATGCTTTGCAAGTTCATCCAAAACCTTCTGGTTAAAACAGGTCCAGATCCCTGTATCGATCACAACCGTTTTGGTTCCCGCACTGCCGTTGCCCCCTGCCTCAATGGCACTGACTGCACTGCTTATCTTCTCCTGGATCTCCTGCTGGAACTTTCCTGCTGCAGTTCCCGGCTCTCTGCGGGATCCTATCACGATACCGCAGTTACCACAGCGGTTTACATAAATCGCATCCTCTGTTGCTGTTGCCTCCTGCTCCTCTACCCAGGAAAAGCTGTGTTCACAGGCTGGCACTGCTTCTACTACCGGTTCTGGCACCGGCTCTGCTACCGGTACAGTCTTTTCTGTGATTATGGGATCATCCGGAACTTCGGTGATGGTTGCTGTTTCCGTTTCTGTTATTCCATATACACAATAATGAGTGTAACCGCTCTCATCAATACCCGCTTCAATAGTGTACCCTTTAGTCTTGTAGCGGTTATCTATGCTATTGGTATCTTTCTCCACTACGGTGCCTTGGGTAACAGTCTTAATCACCTTCGTTACTGTCTTTGCCAGCACATCACTTCCGCTCAGGTACAGTCCTCCCGCCAGAAGCACCGGCGCCACTGCATACGCTACTTTTTTCCAATTCATAAAATTTCCCCTTCCTTAAAATTACTTTTACACACCTAAATCCCTTTCTAATAAGATACCATATTGCCCCTGCGCTGTCCAGAAGAATAACCTTGCTTTTCGTGCTCCATTCCGGCGCTTCTTCTTTCGGTAGATCGATTTTGAGATTTGATCGGAGGGCTCTGCCTCCAGGCACGGTTTCCCGCAATTTTCAAGTAATGATTCTGTCTTTTCTGTAAGGCTTGCCTCTGCCTTCAAAAAGTGCACAAATATCCGCTCTGGAACGCATACAAATTTCTACAGACCAAGCCTGCGGTATCTGTTGATGCAGGCCATGATTTCCTGTTTTCTGGGTCTGGCCAGAGAGGCGATCGTCTCTCCGCGCTCAAACAGGCTTTCCATTCCCTGCTCCCGAAGCTGTTTTTCAAGCAGCATACCAATTTCTTCCAGACTCTTTTTCCCATCAAAAAGCTTTTTCTCCACATACCTTAAAAGATAGGCAAGCGCAAGGGTCTGTTCCTGATCCTTAAGTTGTTCTAAATATCGAAGCTCTACACATTCCCGGCAAAGCATCAGTTCCGAGGTTCCCATGGCTTTTAATTTCACGCGGTCCTCTTTTTGTATGGCAGGGTCAGGCTTTGGAACTCTTCTTTTTGTAAAAGAAGGAAAAGGCTCCTTTTCGCCCGTCATAGAGGGAAAAGCCTCCGCTGCCTGTTTTGCCTTCCGGGTAATATCATAGGGCACATATTCCTTCATCTGGATCACCCGATCCGCCACATGGAAATAGGAGCCGGAGCTTCCCGCTACGATTACCGTAGAAATCCCCAGATCCGTGTAGAGACTTCTTACCCTGCTGATAAAGGGTGTGATCGGTTCCTCAAAAGGAGTGATCACCTGGCTCATCAGCTGATCTCTTATCATAAAGTTGGTCGCCGAGGTATCCTCATCTATCAGAAGAAGCCTGCTTCCGCTTTCTGCAGCCTCCATCAGGTTCGCCGCCTGGGAAGTGCTGCCGCTTGCATCCTCCGTAGAAAAATGAACGGTGTCCTTTCCATTTGGAAGATTTTTAATAAAAGGGGAAATATCCACGCCGGAAATGCTTCTTCCATCCTCTGCACGCAGCTTAAAGGCAGTATCATCCGTGATCACATATTCCCTGCCATCCCCCTCGATATGATTGTAAACTCCATTTTGAAGGGCCTGCAAAATGGTAGATTTTCCATGGTAACCACCACCTACAAAAAGTGTGATCCCCTTGGGAATTCCCATACCGCTTATTTTGCTTCCATCCGGAAGCGCTAAGGTTATCCGCAGTGTTTCCGGAGATTGAAAGGGAACTGCCCCCTTCATAGGCCTTTCCGAAACGCCGCTTTCCCTTGGAAGGATCGATCCATCCGCCACAAATGCGCACAGAGAAAGCTCCTCAAGCTTTTCCCGGATGAATTGCTGATTTTCACACAGCCTGACGGCTCTTTTCAGCTTTTCCCGATCTGCTCTTTCATAGAAAAGACTGCTCCGTACCCCTTCCGGCAGGATTGTAAAAAGCATTTTGCCCAGCTCCCCTGCCTGAATGGTTCGCCCGCTTGCCGGAAACCCTGCCTCGAACCGAAGTGTTATTGCACCGCCCCCGGCAATACGAAGGGCCGTGCGCTCAAGCACCTGCTGCCCGCATCTGGAAACAGAGAGCAGTCCGCTCTTTCCGGAACCCTTTGCCTGAAAGCTTCCCTTCTGAATAGCTCTTCCAAAGGCCCTTGCCAGCTGATCCTGCAGCGTGATCCTTTTTGGCATTGTATCAAACAGTTCTGCTGGAAACCCTGCTCTGCTGCCGGATACCAGAACGGAAAGTCTGGAAGGCGCTGCAAAGGGATCACCCTGCACATGGTCGATGGAAAGAATATAATCTCCAAAATCATATTGTCCGCGCAGTTCCTTATAAGCCGGATAGCTGCGATGGTCAATACGTTTTAATTGCTCCCGCAGTTCTGATGCCGTCCGCATTTCTACATCCTTTCCGGTGCAGAAAATCCCAGCACATCAATACAGGCTTCCAGGATATCACGGGTCAGGATCAGCAGTGCAACCCAGCCTGCCTTTTTCTCCTGATCCTGCTCTGCTACGATCCTGGTCTCATGGTAAAACCGGTTGAAGGCATTGGCCAGTTCATAAATATAGGCGCAGACCTTATGCGGCGCTGTCTCTTCGTATGCACCCGCCATCATTGCCGGGAACCCGGCAAGGGACATCATCAGCGCCTTTTCCGCTTCGCTGGCTGCTTCCCGGATCGTTCCTTCCTTAAACTCCCCATCCTGTTCTCTGATCTTACTTAAAATAGACTTGATCCTGACAATGGTATATAAAATGTAGGGGCCTGTATCTCCTTCAAAGGAAGTAAATTTGTCCATATCGAAAATATAGTCCTTAGATGCCTGATTGGAAAGATCCCCGTACTTAATGGCTGAAAGTGCAACTACCTGAGCAGTCTTTCTTGCCTCCTGCTCATCTACCTGGCGGTTATCCGTGATCTTCCGGTACATCTCCTCATTAATTTCCTTAATAAGGAGCTCAAGCCGCATAACGCCGCCCTCTCTGGTTTTAAAGGGTTTTCCATCCTTGCCGTTCATGGTTCCGAAGCCAATATGCAAAAGCTCTGTCTCCTTGGGCACCAGTCCGGTCTTTCTTGCACAGCGGAACACCTGCTCAAAGTACAGATCCTGACGCTTATCCGTCAGATAGATCATACGGTCCGGATGATATTCCCTGACACGTTCCATGATCGTTGCAAGATCTGTCGTGTTGTAAAGAGAGGCTCCGTCTGATTTCAGGATCATACAGGGCGGGATCTCCTTGGTATCGGTCTCCTCCCTTACATCTACCACCAGCGCTCCGTCGCTGTAGTAAGCATAGCCCTGATCCTTTAACTGCTGCACCATACCCGGGATCACATCATGGACGTCAGACTCTCCCTTCCAAAGATCAAATTCCACATTCAGATTTTCATAATTACGCTTTAAGTCAGCAACAGATACCTTGATGATCTGATCCCACAGGGCACGATAACCCCTTACGCCGCTTTGCAGCTTAAAGGTTGCCTCCATGGCCTTTTCCTTATAGGCCGGATCTTCCTTGGATTTACCGCTTGCAGTAGGATAGATCTCCTCAAGCTCACTAATGGTAAACGGAGCTTCCTCGGGATAATCACCCTCATATGACTCATCAAAGTACACAAGCTGCGGCTGTCTTTCCTGCAGCTCTGTAATGATCAGTCCCATCTGAAGTCCCCAGTCTCCCAAATGGATATCCCCGATCACTTCATGACCTGCATACCTTGCGATCCGCTTAATGCTTTCCCCGATAACGGCAGAGCGGAGATGTCCTACATGAAGAGGCTTGGCTACGTTAGGACCGCCGTAATCGATAATGATCTTCGCAGGATGCTCCGGCATTTCCAGTCCAAATTTGGGCTCTGTCTCCATTTTATTCAGATATTCCTTTATAAAGCTCTCCTTTAATTTCAAATTCAGAAAACCGGGGGCTACTGCCTCCACTGCCGCAAAGACAGGACTGCCGCCACATTTTTGCGCCACCTCCTGTGCGATCATAATGGGCGCCTTCTTGTAAAGCTTGGCTCCTGCCATTGCCCCGTTACACTGATATTCACAAAGATCAGGCCGGTTAGACAGGCTCACCTTTCCAAGCTCCCTTTCATAGCCTGCCGCTTCAAAGGCCTGCTTCATTTCTTCTGAAATCAAATCCAGAAACTTTTTCATGTTCTGTTTCCTCCATATAAAAAGTATGCTTTTATGAGCAATTTCTTATCACATAAAACAGGTAGCCGCCTGCTGGCAGCTACCAACATCCTAACATTTTCCATAGTTTTACGCAAGAATTTCCCTGTACTTTTCATCCTCCGGGATTTTGTTCCTTCGACTGCTGCGCCAGCCTTTCCTGTTTGGAAAAGACACAGCCGCAGTAATCCTGCCGGTAAAGGCCATACTCCCTGGAAAGCTCAATGGATCTTTTATAGCCGTCTTTTTTCTTAAAATCAGAAGGAAGGAACGGAATATCATATTCTGCTTCAAGCCTCTCTCCGATCTCATTTAATTTTGCGGCATTTTTAAGAGGACTGATGGTAAGCGTAGTGGTAAAGAAATCCATATGAAGCTCCCTTGCCCTTCTTGCCGTTTCCCGAAGGCGCAGCTCATAACAGGCAAAGCATCTTTCTCCCCCTTCTTTGCAGCGCTCTAAGCCTTTCACGCTCTGAAAAAAAAGGGCTTTGTCATAATCTCCCTCTATGACCTCGATGGGATATCCTTCCTCCGTTTTCTTATTATATTCCCGGATCAGGCGCTTCTGCTCCTGTACTCTTTTTTGGTACTCTTCTTCCTCACTGATATTGGGATTGTAGTAAAAGACCGTAATGCGAAAAAAGGGACGAAGATATTCCAGCACATAACTGCTGCAGGGTGCGCAGCAGCTATGGAGAAACAGCTTCTTCCCTTTATTTTCATTTAATGCTAATATCTGTTCCAGTTCCTTGGAATAATTTCTGTTCATGATGATCTCCGTTTTGCAAACGCTGCTCCATAACCCTTTTGCCATATCAGGCTCCCGGTCATGAGCTGTTTGTACTTTTGATTATCATCTTACCACCGAAAATATTCCTTTTCAATCTGTCTTTAGCCTTTTACCGCACCTGCTGTAAGTCCCTCTACGATCTGGTTACTGAAGCAGCAGTAAACAAGAATGGTAGGCGCAACTGCAATGACAATAGCTGCAAACATCTGTACATAGTTGGTAGAATAAGGCCCAACGAAATAAGTCAGCGTAACCGGAAGGGTCTTTTTGCTTACATCAGAGATAAATACCATGGCAAGCAAAAGTTCGTTCCAGTTATTGACAAAGGTCATCAGACCGGTTACAAAAAGTCCTGTCTTTGCAAGGGGCAGCGCAATGTTGAAAAAGCATCTGTAAATGGAACATCCATCGATACAGGCAGCTTCAAACAGCTCTCCCGGCATGCCCTTGAAAAATCCCACCATGATATAAATGGTCATAGGCAGGGAAAAGGTCACATAGGGCAGTATCAGCGTCAAAAGGTTATTGGTCATCCCCAGCTTTGAAAATCTTACAAACAGAGGGATTAATACGCAGTGAACCGGGATCATCATTCCGATCATAAAGTATGTCAGTGTAGGATTTGCCAGCTTCCAGCGCATGCGTCCAATGGCAAAAGCAGCCATGGAACCGATCAGCATGCTGGCGATCAGGGTGATCCCACAGACCAAAACAGAATTCAGTGTGGCAATCCCCAGCTTTCCTGCCGTCCACGCCACATAGTAGTTATCCCATTGGAAAACCTCGGGCAGCCCAAAGGGTGAGGCAAATACCTCTGCGTTCGTCTTAAAGGAAACAGAGAGCATCCACAGAAGCGGCGCCAGATAAACCACCACGATCAGTGAAAGCATGATATAAATTAAAACCGTCAAAGGACGTATCTTCATTTTCTTCATCTGCTTTCCCTCCTACATCTCATAGTCTTCCACTTTGACAAACCGGTTTACCAGGAAGGTAACGATCAGGCAAAGGATCAAAAGCACGATACCGATGGCACTGGCGTAGCCGTATTTGAAATACTGGAAGCCTTCATTGTAAAGGTGTGTTGCAAGCACATCTGACCTGTGGTTCGGTCCGCCCTGCGTCATGTTGTACACAAGATCAAAGAACTTCAGGGAACCGATGCAGTTCAGGGAAAGTGTGGTTGCCACCATGGGCTTGATAAGCGGCAGCGTAATGTGCAGGAAAGACTGCCATTTACTTGCACCATCTATATAGGAAGCTTCATAAAGCGAATTGGAAATCCCCGTGATCTGCGCCATATAAAGCATCATAGTCGAACCGGTATACTGCCACATGGCCACAAATGCAATGACCCACATAGGCAGAATGATAAATCCCTTGGTATCCATTAACCACAGGGGACCTTCTACATTAAAAAGAGCCAGCACCTGATTAATTCCCATTCTGGGGTTAAACAGGAAGGACCACAAAAGTCCGAGCGCTGCTGATGAAAGTACGTTAGGTAAATAATAAACGTTCTTAAAGAAATTTCTGCCCTTTTTGATATTGGTCAAAAGGGCTGCAAGCAAAAGTCCTAAAATCTGCTGTGTCACCGCTGAAAACACCATGAAGAACAGAGAGTTTTTCAGTGCTGTCAGCATCGTATCATCATTGGTAAAAAGCTTTATGTAGTTGCCAAGTCCGATAAAATTCGGCTTAGTCAGTGCGTTCCAATCACACAGGGAGTAATAAACAGCCTGACAGATCGGCACGAGCAGTATCAAGGTAAAAAGCAAAATGCCAGGTGCAATAAAAATTGCTATGGCTTTTTTGTCCCTAAAAATTTTGTCCATATGCCCCTCCTGCGCTTTTCCTATTGGAAACGGGATTGGCAGCTTTACCAACCCCGTATCCACTTTTGATTTTCTTAATCCCCCAGCATTTCTGCTTTTTTATTTGTTATATACGTTCTCTTCGTAGAATTTCTGTACGGTTGCAAACGCTTCCTCAGGTGTTACGCTGCCAAGGAACAGATCAACCATTGCGTTGTCGAAGCAGTCACCAGCCTCTACGGAAGCAAGAGACTCATTATAAAATCCGAAAGTACCTGTAGACTTGGAAAGAATATCCATTACATAGCCAAGCTGTGCAGGAGCCTTGGACTCGTCATACTTAACATCGATAACCGGGATCTTACCGCCAACCTCTGCAGTATACTTCTGAGCGGTTTCATCGGTAAAGCACTTCATAAGTGCGATACAAGCATCCTGGTTCTTTGTTGTAGAGCTCATAACAAGGTTATCTGTCTTAACGATCATACGGTTAGGATCTGCTCCGCCTTCGATTGCAGGGAAGGAGAATACACCACACTTGCTTTCAAAATCAGGGTTTGCACCGTTGATCTGTCCGATTGCCCAGGAACCCTGAACCAGCATTGCTGCTTCGCCGTTATAGAAAGCTGCTGTAGCCTGGTCATTGGAATCACCTGCTGCTGTGGACTGGAAGTACTGGGAAAGAGTTGCTAACTTCTCGCCTGCATCGATAAAGGAAGGATCATTCCACATGTTTCCGGTTCCTTCATTTGCATTCTTCAGGTTGTCAGGGCCGCCGGCTCTGTCACAAAGGTAACCTGCGATCATGGATAAGCACCAAGCAGTACCTGCGGAACAGGAAATCGGTGTATAGCCTGCATCCTGGATCTTCTGGCATGTTGCAAGCCACTCATCATAAGTAGTGGGAACCTCTGCACCTGCCGCTTCAAAGATCTCTGTGTTGTAGAAAACAAGAGCTGCAGCAAAGTTGGTAGGTACTGCATAAATCTTGCCGTCATAGGTCATTCTTTCAAAGATACCTTTTGTAAAGTTTCCGTACCAGTCTTTCTCCTGGTTTGTAAGAATATCTGTGAGGTCTGCTGCTGCGCCGCCCTCTACATATGTAGTCAGGTTCGGACCGGGATTACAAATATATACATCCGGGCAGTCACCTGCTGCGATCAGTGCGTTCAGCTTGGTATCATACTCTTCCAGATTGGTGGTGATCGGGGTTACATGGTATTTTCCTTCATACTGCTGGTTAAATCTTTCGATTACCTGTGCATAACCCTTAGAAATCAGATCATCTGTAGCTTCCAGGTCATCCCAGAACATCCACTTGATCTCTACTACATCTCCACCTGATGCTTCTTTTGCTCCGCAACCTGCCAGGCTGGTTACAACCATTGCAGATGCAAGGAGCGCTGCTACTACCTTCTTCATTCTCATAATAAGAAGTCCTCCTTTATCTCGTTTTGCTTCTATACGAAGCATAACCCCTTGATATACTTCTACTATACCAAGGTGTCTTTTTTCTTTCTTTATAAAAGTTGCTCATTGATTATTAATTCTTGCTATCATGTTTTCTTTTTTTGTGTCAATTTTTCTCAGTTTTTTCTTTTTCGTTTAATTAGTAATAGCAAATTTGTATACAAAAATGTAATATCAGCGTTTTCTTATGTACATTTTGATATTTCAGTGCTAATATAGTTACATTAGGAAGTATTTTATTTTTATTTAAAATAGCATTTTTTACGCACAACTTATGAGGGGAAATGAACGTACATGATCGAGATTTTAAATGGTATCCAGGAAACGGTTCAATTTAAAGAAGATACGAACCTTCGGCTTTACAACAATGACGAAGCGGAAAACTATCCCAAGCACTGGCACTCTCCCTTAGAGATCATCATGCCCACCGTAAATTCCTATCATGCCGTCTGCAGCGACATGCCCTACCATTTGCGGGAAGGGGACATCCTTGTAATCAATCCGGGGGTGGTCCACTCTCTGGAGGCCCCTCCCTACGGCGAGCGTCTGATCTTTCAGGCGGACTATTCGATCCTGCGCCGCATCAAGGAATTGGAAACCACTCTGTCCACCATTGCTCCGGCGCTTTTGATCACGCCTGAGGAATCCCGCCCTGCCCATGAGCATATCCAGAACCTCATGCTAAGCATTAAGGATGAGTATTACTCGGATGCTCCCATGTCTGAGGCCTCCGTTTACGCCAAGCTGATTGAAATTTTTGTGTGGATCGGCAGGGAATATTCCCCCACCAGACGAAACTTCCCGGGTGGAAGCTCCAAGAAAAAAGAATATACAGAAAAATTTGTATCCATCTGTGAATATATCAATGAACACTGTACGGAAAACATTTCCCTTGACGAGGCCGCCCAGATCGCAGGCTTCAGCAAGTACCATTTCAGCCGTCTGTTCAAGTGCTTTACCAATGTTTCCTATTATAAATATGTAAACCAGAAGCGGATTGCTTATGCCGAAAGCCTTCTGATCGATCCCTCCCTGACGGTAACCGAGGTTTCTCTCAGATCCGGCTTTGACAGCCTTTCCTCTTTTATCCGCATGTTTAAAATAATAAAAGGGGTCACACCAACGGAATTTAAATCCATGTATGCCCCCTGATCCTACTGCTCTATTATCTTGCGGCTCCTGCCAGCCTCTTACCCGATTACTTCAAAGGACTTTTTCTGTAGATAATGTCCTCTCTTCCGGGGCCGTTTGAAACCATGGTGATCGGGTATCCGATCTGCTGTTCAATAAATTCTACATACTTGCGGCAGTTTTCCGGAAGCTCTTCAAAGCTCTTAATGCCTCTGATGTCACATTTCCAGCCGGGAAGCGTTTTCAGTACCGGCTTTGCCTTCTCTAACTTCCAGGTGACCGGGAAGTCTGTGGTCACCTCGCCGTCAATGTCATACCCTACGCATACCGGGATCTCATCCAGATAGCCAAGTACATCCAGAACCGTAAAGGCAACATCTGTTGCTCCCTGCAGACGGCATCCATACTTGGATGCTACGCAGTCAAACCATCCCATACGTCTGGGACGTCCTGTGGTAGCGCCAAACTCTCCTCCGTCTCCTCCTCTGCGGCGAAGCTCATCTGCCTCATCTCCAAAGATTTCCGAAACAAAAGCACCTGCTCCTACAGCAGAAGAATATGCCTTGCAGACTGTAACGATCTGCTTGATCTCATAAGGGGGAATTCCAGCACCGATGGCGCCGTATGCTGCCAGCGTGGAGGAAGAGGTCACCATAGGATAAATTCCATGATCGGGATCCTTCAGGGTTCCAAGCTGTCCCTCTAAGAGAATGGTCTTTCCCTCCTTAAGCGCCTTATCAAGGAAGGAAGATACATCGCAGACAAAGGGTGCGATCATTTCCTTATATTCATGAAGTGTCTTTAAAAGCTCTGCGGGATCGATCAGAGGCTTATGGTACATATGCTCCAGAAGGATGTTCTTCTGTTCACAGACTCTGCCCACCTTTTCCTTTAAGGTCTCCTCATCAAAAAGCTCGCTTACCTGGAAGCCGATCTTCGCATATTTATCAGAATAAAAGGGAGCAATTCCGGACTTGGTGGAACCAAAGGATTTCTTGCCCAGCCTTTCTTCCTCATATTGATCAAAAAGAATGTGGTAGGGCATTACCATCTGCGCCCTGTCAGATACCAAGATCTTCGGCATGGGTACGTCTCTGTCCGTAATGGATTTGATCTCCTTCATCAAAACCGGAATGTTCAGCGCAACGCCATTTCCGATAATGCTGGTGGTATGTCCGTAAAACACGCCTGACGGCAATGTATGAAGGGCAAATTTTCCGTAATTATTTACGATGGTATGCCCTGCATTTGCACCACCCTGAAACCGGACGATGATATCGGCTTCCTGTGCCATCATGTCCGTAATCTTCCCTTTTCCTTCGTCGCCCCAGTTGGCTCCTACCACTGCTTTAACCATTTTCTTCCTCATTTCTGCACTGCTTTCTCTCTCCCACCGGCCTGCGGATGCAGTGCTGACGCAGACCCAGATGCCAATGAAAAAAGCAGGTGTAAAAACCTGCTTTCTCTCAGTTCTTACTTTATGATTATACACAAATCCGTATCATAAGTAAAATCAATATTTATTATAAGTGATATAAGTCAGAGTTATCTTTTCAGACTCTTTACTGGATCTCTACTACCCAGCCTTCAGGCGCTTTAATGGTTCCCATCTGAATTCCGGTCAAGGTCTCGTAAAGCTTCTTTGTAACAGGGCCCATTTCCTCCATGCCGCTGGGGAAACAGATCTCCTTGCCGTGATCTACGATCTTGCCTACAGGGGAAATCACTGCTGCTGTTCCGCAAAGTCCGCACTCTGCAAAATCCTTCAGCTCATCCAGATAGATTTCTCTCTCCTCTGCTTCAAGTCCCAGATATTCCCTTGCTACCTGGATCAGGGAACGTCTGGTAATGGAAGGAAGGATACTGTTTGACTTAGGGGTTACTACCTTGCCGTCCTTTGTGACAAACAGGAAGTTTGCACCGCCGGTCTCTTCTACCTTTGTTCTGGTAGCTGCATCCAGATACATATTCTCATCATAGCCCTGCTTATGCGCATCTACGATCGCATGCAGACTCATGGCATAGTTAAGTCCTGCCTTAATGTGTCCGGTTCCTCTTGGCGCTGCACGGTCAAAATCACAGACACGGATGGTAATGGGCTTTGCGCCGCCCTTAAAGTAAGGGCCAACCGGTGTGGTCAGAACACGGAACTGATATTCATCTGCCGGCTTTACTCCGATCACAGGGTTGCTGCCAAACATATAAGGACGCACATAAAGCGTTGCTCCGCTTCCATAAGGAGGCACATAAGCTTCATTTGCCTTAATAGTCTTTATGATGGCTTCCACAAATTTATCCTTGGGATAAATGGGCATTTCCAGACGAGCTGCACTCTGCTCCATTCTCTCGCCGTTTAAGTCAGGGCGGAAGGTTACGATACGGCCGTCCTTTGTTGTATAAGCCTTCATTCCCTCAAATACAGTCTGTGCATACTGTAATACGCCCGCACACTCGTTGATCACAACATTGGGATCCTCTGTCAGTGTTCCTTCATCCCATGCGCCGTTCTTGTAGTTGGCAACAAATCTGTAATCTGTCTGAATATAGCCAAATCCAAGATTTTTCCAGTCAATATTTTTCTTTTCCATAGATCGCACTCCCTCTTATGTGAATTATTTTACCAGAAATCCTTTTTATTATTATCCTATTTGACGCAAAAGTCAATATGCGCTGTCCGCTTAAGCGTATTTCATAACGGTATCCAGGATTTCAGAATAGAACCATTTTCCTACATATCTGCGCAGCATTCCAAACTGCTCCCCGTTTCCGCTGAAGGAACCGTTATCCCAGATACAGCAGCTGATCCCGTGGGCTCTTGCCTCCGACACATAATATGCATAGTAATTTACACGGTCCTGAATATTATTATCCTTATTTCTTGCGCCAAATTCCCCGATGAGAACCGGTATCCCCTGGGAAACATACTTGGTATAAAGGGTGTCCATCAAATCGTCAATATCCTTTGTGCTGGATGTGCTTCCAATGTCAAAGCTGTCCACAGCTCCGCTCTCCCCCATTGCCTGCAGTGCAAAATTATAAGGGGTGTAGGCATGTACGGAAACGATCAGCTTATTGTCCGCACTGTCCTGTGGCAGCTTGTAAAGATCCGTTGCCACCCCTGCAAGGGCTGCATCATAGCCGGGCAGCAGTAAATATCTGTCTGCATTGTTTCCGCCTGTAGCCCTTACCGTGTCCACAAACGCCTGGTTCAGCCTGTTGATGCAGTCTGCTGCATCCTGACACTCCTTAACGCCTGCCTGGAAATTCCATTCATAGGTAGGATTTGCAGAAAGCCTGGGCTCATTTAAGGACTCCAGGATCAGATGTTCATCATAATCCCGGAAGGTCTCTGCCATGCGGGTCCATACCGCTTTCAAAAAAGCTTCGGACTGATCATAATGATCACTGTCCGGATAATACCCTTCCTCTCCCAGATCATGGTGGGTATTGACGATCACATACATTCCGTTGTCATAGGCATAATCCACTACTTCCTTTACACGGTCGAGCCAGACCTGGCTTACCACGATCTGATCCCCTTCCCGGGATACATGTCCATGCCAGGTCACCGGGATCCTGATGGTATCAAAACCGGCTTCCTTCACAGAATCGATCATATCCTTGGTGGTCACCGGATTGCCCCAGCATTCCTCCGTCTTTAATTCATCCTTAAAATTTGCGCCATCGCTGTAAGCATCCAGCGTGTTGCCAAGGTTCCATCCCACCTTCATATCCTTTATAAAGGCAAGGGCTTCATTATTCGGTATTTCCTTTGCTTCCGGTGAAAGCTCCGGAATGGTCACATCTGCACCGGTTGCCATCTTACCGTCCTCTGTCTTTTCTTCCTCTGCCGTTTCCTCTGTTTCGGCTGCCTGCTCAGTTTCTTCTGCTTCCTCCTGTTTGGAGACGTTTTCTGCCTGTTCTGTTTTCTCCTGTGATACCTCCTGCGCGTCTGTGGCATTCCCCCCACAGCCCACAAGTCCTGCAAGCATTCCTGCGGTCAGGAGAAAAATTCCGATCTGCTTTTTCATCATGTCTGATCCGCCCTTTCGTACTTTAGAAAATGATAGGTTATGTCAAAATAGGTCTGTTCTTCGCTTTCCGCTGTTACTCTCCATTCCGGCAGCTTGTCCAGATCCGGGAAATAAGCGTCTGCATGATAAGCATGATCTATTTTGGTCACATGTGCCACATTACAATATGGCAGAAGCTCCCGATAAACGCTGGCGCCTCCTACCACATAAATCTCGTCATCCTTATATTTTTTCAGCTCTGTAAGCAGCTCCTGCGTGCTGTGCACTACAGTGGCATCCTTCACCCGATACCCAGGATTGGTTGACATAATAATGTTTGTTCTGTTTTTTAAGGGCAGCCCCTGGGGAAAGGTCTCTAATGTTTTTCTTCCAAGCACCACTACCTTTCCGGTTGTTTCCTGACGGAAAAATTTATGATCCGCCGGAATGCTGACCAAAAGCTCATTTTGATAGCCGATGGCCCAGTTTTCATCTACTGCAACAATTAAATTCATGGTTTCCTCCGCCGGAAGCATTTTCAGATCGCAATGGGAATATTCTGAATCTGCTCCCCTGTTTCATAATGTTCCAGACTGACGTCATTCCTTGTAAACTGATAGAAGTCCTTCACCTCCGGATTTAAGGTAAACTTAGGCGCCGGATAGGGTGTTCTTTCGATCAGTTCCTTGATGATCGGAATATGCCTGTCATAAATATGGGCGTCTGCGATCACATGCACAAGCTCCCCTGGCTGCATGCCGCAGACCTGCGCCAGCATATGCACCAACACAGCATATTGTACCACATTCCAGTTATTTGCCGCCAGCACATCCTGGGAGCGCTGATTTAAAATCGCATTTAAGGTCAGCTTTTCCTCCCCCTTCTTCTGTGTCACATTAAAGGTCATGCTGTAAGCGCAGGGGTATAAATTCATTTCATGAAGATCCTGATGCACATAAATATTGGTCATGATCCGTCTGCTGAAAGGATTGTTTTTCAGGTCATAGATCACTCTGTCTACCTGATCCATCATCCCTTCCTTATACTGATGCTTCACTCCAAGCTGATAACCATATGCCTTTCCTATGGAACCGTCCTCATCTGCCCATTCATCCCAGATATGACTGTGAAGATCATGAATATTATTGGACTTCTGCTGCCAGATCCACAGCATTTCGTCTGTGGCGCTTTTAAGCGCCGTCCTTCGCAGGGTCATAATGGGAAATTCCTTTGAAAGGTCATACCGGTTGACCACTCCGAATTTCTTAATGGTATAAGCAGGAGTTCCATCCTCCCAGTGGGGACGGACCTTTTCTCCCTCTGTACTGGTTCCATTCTCCAAAATATCCCTGCACATTTTGATAAAGATCTCATCTGCCAGGCTCATTTTCTCTCCATTCCAAAGCGCCCATAACAGCCCGCAAGGCCGCGCCTGCGTCCTTTCTCCCTGCTATGCTCTGCGGCGCTTTTTGTAAATTATTCTAGGTTTACTGCCATTTATCACACAGGGAATTGATCTGATCTGCAAATTTTGCCAGATCCTTATTTGCCTCGCCTTCTTTCTTCTGGATCAGCGCAACAAGCCTCTGTCCCGCTGCCACCAGTCTGCCAAATACATCGGAGGCTGCCTTGGTCTTTTTCTTTACAGGGATAGGCAGCGCTTCATATTCCAGTTTTCCGGAAAGAAGATTAAAGACTGTGCCGCTGTAAGGAGCATAAGCCTTGATCCCATGTTCTACCTGCAGACACTCTGCAAAAGAAGTACAGACCTGATCCTCTCCATGAACCACAAAGACCTTTCTGGGCTTTTGTTCAAATCCTTCGATCCACTCAATAAGTCCGTTTTTATCTGCATGCCCGGAGAGCCCTTCCAGGGTCATAATACTTGCCCGTACATCAATGCTCTCTCCAAAGAGCTTTACTTCCTTTGCTCCCTCCACCAGGTAACGCCCCAGGGTTCCTACTGCCTGGTAGCCCACAAACAAAATGGTACACTCCGGCCTCCACAGATTATGCTTTAAATGATGGCGGATCCTTCCTGCCTCGCACATGCCTGAGGCGGAAATGATCACCTTGGGTGTATTTTCAAAGTTGATCGCCTTGGATTCATCGCTGGTGATGGAAAGTCGCAGTCCCCTGAAGGAAATGGGATTGATCCCCTGATTGACCAGGGTCAGCGCCTCTTCGTCAAAGCAGCTGCTTTCGTTCTTGTGGAAAACCCCTGTGGCCTCCACAGCCATGGGACTGTCCACATATACCGGGAAATCCTCATGTCTCTTTACAAGCTGCTTCTCCTTAATCGTCCGAAGGAAATAAAGGATCTCCTGGGTTCTTCCCACTGCAAAGGAGGGGATGACCACATTCCCGCCGCGGTCAAAGGTCTCCTGCAGGATCCTGGTAAGCTCTCCGATATAATCCGGCCTTTTCTCCCCATGAAGTCTGTCTCCATAGGTAGATTCCATGACTACATAGTCTGCGGATGCCGTCTTTTGGGGATCCTTGATCAGGGGCTGGTTTTTGTTTCCGATGTCCCCTGAAAAAACGATCTTCCGGGTGGTTCCTTCTTCCGTTGCCCAGACTTCAATGCTGGCAGATCCCAGAAGATGCCCCACATCCGTAAACCGGATCTTTAACCCCTCACACAGTTCTATTTCTTTCCCGTAGCTGCAGGGCACCAGCCGTTTAATGGCGGCATCTGCATCCTCCATGGTATATACAGGCTCATGAAGCTCCACGTTTTTGCTTCTCTTGGCCTTCCGGCTCTTCCACTCCGCCTCCTGCATCTGGATGTGGGCACAGTCTCTGAGCATAATGCTGCACAGATCAGCAGTAGCCTCCGTGTTCAGGATCTGCCCATGAAAGCCTCTTGCCATCAGCCTTGGGATCATACCTGAATGATCCACATGAGCATGGGTCAAAAGCACATAATCAATACAGGATTCCTGTACCGGTAATTCAATATTTTCATACACATTCACTCCCTGCTCCATTCCGTAATCCACCAGAATGTTTTTCCCGCAGGCACTTAAATAGTGACAGCTTCCTGTCACCTCATGATCCGCTCCCACAAAGATCAGCTTCATGTAGTCCCCCCCTGTTCTTTTCTACAAAAAATGACAAAAAAATAAAAAGATTGCAGTCAAATTATACCATAATTGAATAGGATATAGCAAATGATAAGATAGGTAATTGCTGTCATGTCCCTTCCTCTTTTTCTCCTGCTGCTTACGATCCTGTCCTTAGATGCCTTTGCGGCGGGACTTTCCTATGGAACAGAAAAGGTCAGGGTCTCCCCTTTTTCCCTTCTTCTCCTTGCCCTGGTCTCTGCCGGCGTTCTGACCCTTTCCCTTGCTGCCGGAGATCATTTCCTTGGTCTCTTCCCCCCTGCCGGAACAAAGCTCATCTCTTTTGCAGTGCTGCTCCTTCTTGCCCTTTACAAATTTTATGATGCCGGAAAAGCCGTCTGCGCTCCAAGCAGCATTGCCCACAGGGTCAATCAGACCAGGCGGGAGGTTCTCTCTGCCAGAGAAGCCCTTCTTTTAGGGCTTGCTCTTTCCATTGACAACATTTCAGCCGGAATCTGTACGGGAGCAAATGGCTTTTCTCCTCTTCTCCTTTTTGTCTTGACCGGCCTGATCCACCTTGCCGCTATTTTGGCGGGTCTTTCCCTTGGGCGGCTTCTGGCTTCAAGGCTCCCCCGCCGCTTCTCTTTTCTGGGCGGCCTCATTCTCCTTATCCTGGCCTTTCTCCGCCTGTTTTAGCGCCTCTCCCTGCGCTTCCTGCCTTTCCCCAAGAAATCTGGACAGCACCAAAAGCTCATGAAGCGCAAGCGGCATCAGACACAAAAGCCCCAGCCTTCCCCATTCCGCAAGGGACAGTCTTCTGGTACCAAACAGCTCCACAAAATAAGGGATCTCTGTTACCAGAAGCTGAAGGGCCATCCCCAGAGAAAGAGCAAGAAGCATATAAGGATTATCTAAATGCTTCATCCGGAAAACAGAACAGTTCACATCTCTCATTCCTACCGCATGCACAAGCTGGCTCATGCCAAGCACGGTAAAGGCATGGGTCTGTGCCCGGCTTAAAACGCCCTCCAGCTGTAAGATCTTTTCCAGATTGGCAATAGTGACCGGCAGCCCCTCCTGGCACAAGACCTGGTAAGGCACTGCCAGAAAGGCCAACAGGCTGATAGCTCCGATCACCACCCCAAAGCACAGCATACAGGAAAGTCCTCCATGAGAAAACAGACTGTCTGTGCTTTTTCTGGGAGGCTCCTTCATCAGTTCCTCCCCATTATTTTTGTCTACTCCAAGGGCAAGCGCCGGAAGGGAATCTGTGATCAGGTTGATCCACAGAATATGGCTGGCCTTTAACGGAGTAGGAAACCCTGCCAGAATCGCCGCCAGCATGGTAATGATCTCTCCAAAATTGGAAGAAAGCAGAAACAGAATGGTCTTGCGGATATTTTCGTAGATCCCCCTGCCCTCACGCATAGCCTTTTCAATGGTTGCAAAATTGTCGTCTGTAAGCACCAGATCCGCCGCATTTCTGGCAACATCCGTCCCCCCCTTTCCCATGGCGATCCCCACATCCGCCGCCTTCAGGGAAGGGGCGTCATTAATCCCATCTCCCGTCATGGCCACGGTTCTGCCACTGCTTTGCAAGGCTTCCACGATCCTGACCTTATGCTCCGGCGACACTCTTGCAAAGACCCGGATCCCTGCTGCTCTTTGCGCCAGTTCCTCCCTTGGCATTTTTTCAAGCTCCTGTCCTGTCATGCAGGCATTTTTATCCTCTGTGATCCCCAGCTCCTTTGCAATGGAAAAGGCCGTATCCACATGATCTCCCGTGATCATTACCGTATCCACGCCTGCCCTTTTAAAGCTTTCTACCGCTGCTGCCGCTTCTTTTCTCGGGGGATCAATCATACCCACAAGTCCCAGAAAGATCAGTTCCTTTTCTTCCTTAAGGTTTCCTTTTTTCTTCATGGCAACGGCCAGCACCCGAAAGGCTTTTCCCGCCATTTTCTCTGCCGTCTGTCTGGCCTTCTTTTTAGCTCCCTGGGAAAAGGAAATTTCTTTGCCCCTGATCCTTTCTTCACGGCACAGCTCTATGATCTCATCTGCCGCTCCCTTCACAAAGGCGAGCTGTTCCCCCTCCCTTGCATGGATGGTGGTCATTCTCTTCCTCTCAGAGTCAAAGGGCAGCTCCCCGATCCTTTTATATTCCCTATTCAGGGTCTGCTTGTCATATCCAAGCTCCGCTGCCAGATCCAGAAGTGCAAGCTCTGTAGGATCTCCCAGCCTGCTTTCACCGATCTGGGCATCATTGCAGAGCACACAGCCTTTCAAAAACAGATCCGGATCTGCAGAGAGAAGGTTTTCTGCCGGAACCGTCGTCCCGTTTACATAACACTCCTTTACGGTCATTTGATTTCTGGTCAGTGTGCCGGTCTTGTCCGAACAGACCACATCGACTGCGCCCAGGGTCTCCACCGAGGGCAATCTTCTTACGATGGTTCCCACCTTTACCATCCGGGACACGCTCAGCGCCAAAACGATCGTTACGATTGCCGCAAGCCCTTCCGGCACAGCTGCTACCGCAAGGGAAATTGCCGTAAGGAGCATGTCCCCTACATCTCTTTTCTGAAGGACTGCCACCAGAAACAAAAAAACGCAGATGCCCACGGAAAGAATGCTGAGCAGCTTTCCAAGTTCTGCCAGTCTCTTCTGAAGCGGGGTCAATTCTCCCTTTTCTCTCCCGATCATCCCTGCAACCCTGCCGATCTCCGTTTCCATTCCGGTTGCAGTTACAATACCTTCTCCCCGTCCGCTGGTAACCATGGTGGACATAAAGGCCATGTTGGTCTGGTCTCCAATGCTCCCCTCCTCCATGAGGGGAAGCGTCTGCTTTTCCACCGGAACAGACTCTCCGGTCAGGGCCGACTCTTCTATCTTTAAATTCACGGCATTTAAAAGCCGCAGATCTGCCGGCACCTGCCTTCCTACTTCCAGAAACACCAGATCTCCTGGAACAAGCTGGTCGCTTGGGATCTCCTGCTCTTTCGCAGCACAAGAGCCCTGGGACTGGAAAGCCGGGTCAGGGCTTCAATGGCCTTTCTGGCCTTATCCTCCTGTATCACGCCTACAATCCCATTTAGCAGGATCACTGCCGCAATGATTCCGGCGTCCCCTACTTCCCCCAGGAACAGAGAAATGGCGATCGCCGCCATAAGAATATAAATAAGGGGGTCCTGCAGCTGCTCTAAAAAGAGCTGCAGGGCTCCCTTTTCCTTTCGTTCTTTCAGCCTGTTAGGGCCATATTTTTCTCTTCGTACTTCCACCTGGATGGAAGAAAGTCCGTTTTCCTGATTTCCTTCCAGTGCCTTGATCACTTCCGCACCGCTTTGCCTTGTATACATACTCGTCCCTCCTGCTTCTAAGATTTTATATGCAGGAGGGACGCAGATTATTCTAGTTTCCCACTCCCAGTGCAGGAGTAAAATTATCAAAATAGCTGTAATTACATCTGATACAGGTATATATGGTGTAGCCCTGCGTAGTCTGTGTAGCCGGTATCACCACAGAACGGTAGCTGTGTCTGTTCGGATCAAGCTCCAGATTATCCGCATAGCTGCTGCCGCAGGCACAGACATAAGAAATAATGCCCTTTTCTGTGCAGTTTGCTTCCTTAAGCACATAGGAAGTATATTGATGTACATGTGCTGAGGCTGAGGGCGCTGCCGAAGCCGAGGAAGACGCAGATGCCGTGGGCTGAGCCGATGCGCTGGCAGAAGGCTGGGCGCTTGCCTGTGCAGTAGCCGAAGGCTGGGCCGATGCGCTGGCCTGCGCAGATGCTGCCGGACTTGCCGACACCTTGTTCAGAGGTCTTGAATCCAGTACCACGCCGCATACCTTACAGGTTCTCTGTTCCGTCCCCATCTGGGTGCTTGTAGGCTCCTCCGCTACCGTCCAGTCCGTTGCCACATGTCCGGGCGCCGGGATCATTTCTGTATAAAAGCTGCCGCAGCTGCAGGTATATTTTCTCAGTCCTGCCAAAATACAGGAGGGCTCTCTTACCGTTTCTGCTGTATACTGATGCACATGCTTCTGATTTGTGGTATCCCCTGTGCTATCCGAAGAACCGTCAGTGGAAGAGCTTGTCCCATAGGGGATTACCTCCTGCGCTACGATCTCATCGCAGTAGATACATTTTTTAACCCGAAGACCGTCCTTATCTGCCGTAGGTTTGGTTACCACTTCCCAATCATCCGCCACATGTCCGGTTGACATAATATCTACATAATATTCGTCCCCGCACTCGCAGACATATTTGATCTTTCCTGCGCTGTAGCAGGTTGCTTTCTTTTCCACCGTTTGCTTATAGTCATGGACATGTCCGTCTGCGGCAGCCGGTATGCTTGTAGGCGCTATGGTCGGCTCCGTATTCTGACCCGGATCAGTCGTGGGAGCAGTGGTGGGAACTGCCGTTACCTGCTGCTCTGTGGTCTGGTTATCTGTGTTTTTGGTCGTTTCTTTATTTCCTGCGCCTGTAAGTGAATAGCCAATGATCCCTACTGTAGCCAGACAGGCTATCACTGCAAGGACCCCTAATATTCCGGTCAGCACTTTTATTACTCCGCTCATATTCGCTCTCACGCCTTTCCTTTTAATTGTATTATTATACCATCTGTTTGCCATTTAGGAAAGATGCTTTTTATGCCTACCTGATCTCCTCAGTCTCCAGGATAAAGGATACGCTTCCCGTTTTTCCTTCTTCCAGACCTCCAAAGCTGGTATAAAGCTCATCCGCGCTCTGCATTGCTTTCAGACGCTCTGAAAGCTTTCTCAGTTCGTTCTCCTTTGTCTCGTAGCTGTCGTCTTCCTTGTCAGTATCTTCCTCTGTTCCGTCCAAACTGTCACAGGCTTTTTCCACTCCCTTGGTATAGGCGTTTACGCCCTGCGTCAGGCTTTTGCTTCCTTCCGAAAGCTGTGAAACAGCCTGCGCCACCTCCGCAAGCCTGGGATCTGCAGCCGCAAGCTGCGAGAGCGTGGTATCAAGAGTTTCCAGTCCCTGGCTTAAAGTATCAGCCCCCTCTCTGAGGCTTTTTCCACCGTCGCGAAGCTTTCCGATCTTTTCCTTTAACTCCGTTGTCTGTTCTGACGCATCTCCATATTGATCTGCCATTTCCTCCAGCCGGTCCGTGATGTCCTCAAACTGATCCCTCTCTGTCATCCCATTGGAATACAGCGTTGCCGTAAAATCCAGTTCAAAATCTGTGGCATCAAAGGATACCTCCATATAAGAATCCAGTTCCATGTCCTCTTCGTCAAACAGGCTCATATGATCAAGATCAAGGGCTTCCTTTACTCCCGGAAGGAAAAATCCGTAGACAAGATAATCCCCATCCATATATTTTGCTTCTCCGTTTTCCACGGTAACATGCTTTGCGCATTCTCCCGAAAGCATCATTCCGCTTACCACCACAAAGGGAGTGAAATTTTCCCCTTCGCCGGTATGGTTTTCATACTCCATCCGGATCCTGATCCGGCCGGTTGTACCGGCAAGCTGATCTGCCGAGACCTCCTGTCCGTCCAGATAATAGGTCAGCTTTACGCTTACCGGAAGAAGAGTTCCCGGATCTGCCGTTCCTTCATAATGAATATCCTCACCGTGGTTTTCCCATTCATATCGGTTGCTTCCAAGGCTTGTCACCTCTTCATCTCCCTCTTTATTGGTAAGCTGCGTCAGCGTGGTAACGTCGGTAATCTTCTGATCCTTTCCCGGGTTTTTAAGCGCTGTGGTAACCGTGATCTCCGTAGGAGAGCCGGCATGATCTGCCAGAATATAAACAGATTCCTCCTTATCGTTTTCCATGCCGCTTTCATGATATTCGTAAACCTGTTCTTCCTGCTTCTCCTGATCCCTCTGTTCTGTTTCCTTTACCTTCCCGTTCTCCTGCTCATTTCCCTTTTGTGTATTCTGGCAGCCGGTAACAGCCACAACGCTGATAAACACTGCAATAACGGCCAGATTCACTATTTTATATTTTAATTTCCTTGCGATCATCCTTCTGCCTCCTTACTCTACGTTCTTTAATGCCATATCCATGGGCACCTTTTTGATCCTGCGAAGCTCTAACACTGCCACGATCAGATAACAGAAAAATCCTGTCAAAAACATCTGGGCATAAACACCATCAGGCGTCCAATAGGGCAGCCAGCCTGTCATCATCGTCTGTATCATAATCCTCCAGATGATCCCGATCTCCCAGTTGGTTATGGGAATACAAATGAGCATGCAGAGGATCACCACAACGGAGGTAGGCAGGATATACAGCCTTGCAATTTCTCCCCTGGAATACCCCAGGATCTTGGTCATGGAAATGGACTGGGCATTTTTCTCAATAATGATCTTGCTGAGCAGATACACCAGGATCAGAAAGATGATCACTGCAAAGGCACACATCAGCCACATCATCTGTCCCATGGAAAGCTCTAGCTGTCTGCTGACCTTTGTCAGCGCATCCAGATCGATTACCGTGCTGATATATTCCTCCTCTATATCTGTGATCTCGCTGTTGCAGAAATATCCTCCGAACATTCCCTCTCCCAGATCAAACACCTCATTGAGGTGCTCTCTCGTCATAAAAACATTCAGCCCCGCATCATAGGGGTAAATCCCCGTCACCGTAAAGGTATAGCTTTTATCCTCATATTTTTCCTTTAAGGTAATCTGATCTCCGGCCTTCAGCTCGTATTTATCTGCATAAGCAGAAGATACATACACATCCTCCTCTGAAAGCTCCAGGGGAAGATAGCTACTGCGGTGTTCAATCCCGTAAAACAGGATATCCTCCGGCATATAGGCTTCATCTGTTGTCCGAAGAGTATAGGCGCTGAACTTTTCCGCATCCTTGTTCTTGGTTTCTACCTTCTGCTCAAATTGCAGCATGGCCAGCATGCTCCGCAGCTTATGATCCTCGTCCATCTCAGACAAAGGCATATTCAGCAGGTACTGATATTTTGCCAGCATGCTGTCTGTGATCTGCTCCTGGTAATGCTCCATGATAGGCTGCATGACCAGACCAAACAGAAGAAGCACATAAGCGAACTGGATCCCGATCAGCATCATCACATAGTTTGCCATATTCTGAAAAATGACCCTGATCCGGAAACGGGAAAAGAATTTTATCAAAGGACTCAGGTAAATTGCCCTTTTATTTTTCTTTCTGCTCAGGTCCCTTCTCAAAAACTGAAGAGGACTCAGCTTCATCTGTCTGTGCAAAATAAGGAAATTGATCAGAAGCATCAGGATAACCGGAACCACTGTGGTGGAAAGGAAAGCATCTGCATTCCATACCGTTTCGTAGGTAGGCAGGCTATAGCTGTGATAATACATAGCTGCACAGATCTTTTTCATAACCGTATATCCAAGCACATTGCCGATCAGCGCACTGATCACCGTAATGATACAGGGCATTGCCATATAATGCCGCACCAGTTCTCCCCTGGTATAGCCACTGGCCCGGAGAGTTCCGATCACATTGGCTTCCTTTTCTATGGTATTGGCTGTGGTAATCGCAAAAACAAAGGCCAGAATTGCGATCACCATATAAAGAAGTATGGTGACCATTGCCCTGTCACTGCCCATATCCTCCCCGGTAAAACAGATCGCCTGATTTTCATACCTGGGAACAAAGTCCTTCAGGGCTACTTCCTTGTTGATTGCTTTCATCAGTTCCTCTGCTGCCTTCTTTTCTTCTGCTTCTGAGGAAGGCTCTGTTTCATATTTCCAGGCATAGCACTGATAAAGCTCTTTGCTGTCAAAGCTTTTAAGTCCCTGTTCCGACACGATCCCTACGCCAAACAGAACCGCATCAAACATGGAGTCGCTGTTTTTTTCAAAAAGACAGCTATAATCCGGCAGCGCCACAAGTCCTGTAATACGGTAGCTTCTACCGCCTGCCGTAAGCTGGTCTCCCACCTGCAGCTCGTGGTTATCAGCAAACATTCTGTCAACCGCAATTTCATCTTCTGCAAGGGGCAGCATCCCATCCATCAGGCAGACAGTATTGACCTGTGTACGGTCTGCATAAATTCTGATCGTAGCGCCAAAATCGGTTTCCTTCTCTGCATAAAACTGCTCGTAAAGCGTTACGCCCTCTTTTTCAATGGCTTTTTTCTGCGCATGGTTCATCTTATGCTCTGTCACAAAGTGGCCATTTTCAATATTGTATTTTGAAAATCCATCTTGATAGGCTTTCAGCATACTGTTATCTGCCACAAGAAAACCGGAGATAAAACCGATCGAAAGAATCATCAGGAAAAAGATCACCAGATATTTTCCGAGATCTCCCTTTATTTCCCGCGGCAGGCGCTTTGATAATGGATTTCTCATAAGCTTCCTCCTTACCAGTCGAGATCCCCGGCTTTTATCTTTTCTTCGTTAATATAGTTTTTACGGATCTGTCCGTCCCTGAGCTTAACCACCCGGTCTGCCATATTTTTAATCGCATCATTGTGGGTAACCATGATAACGGTATTTCCATATTTCTGGTTCACCGTTTCAATCAGCTTTAAGATCTCCTTGGATGTGTTATAATCCAGCGCTCCTGTAGGCTCGTCACACAAAAGAATATCCGGATTTTTAACGATCGCCCTGCCAATGGCGCAGCGCTGCTGCTGTCCTCCCGAAAGCTGATTGGGCAGTTTCCTGCGATGCTTTGTAAGCCCCAGGGTTTCGATCAGTTCCTCCACATCAAGCGGATGATCGCTCAGATATGCTCCCACTTCAATGTTTTCCTGCACCGTAAGATTAGGGATCAGATTGTACATCTGGAATATGTAGCCCAGGTGCTTTCTTCTGTAGGCAGTCAGCCGTTTCTCATTCATATCCTCCGTTTTTTCCCCATTTATGGTGATGCTTCCTGCATCTGCCCGGTCAATGCCGCCTATGATATTGAGCAGCGTGGATTTTCCGGAACCGGAGGGCCCGAGCAGCACACAGAACTCTCCTTTCTCTACGGAAAGATCAATTCCCTTTAAAACCTCTACAAGGCTGTCGCCTTCTCCAAAGCTTTTTTTAATTCCATTTATCTCTAAAAACATAATATCTCCTCCTAGGGGTTAGTTTAGTCTAACCGTTAGGGATTGTCAAATGCTATTTTGAGATTTTGTTGTGTTATATTAGAATTTTTGTATGAAAGCTGGCACAGCTCTGCCATTCAGAAGAGTGATATATTCCAGGCACTCGATAAGAGGAAACAATTTTACCTGTTGGGTCATTCTTGCCACATTATTTTATATAAAATGCATAAATAAGAAAATATGGCAATAAAATCACGAGGCAGATAATACATCTGCCTCGCATCAAATTAGAAATTAATTTATTGTAAATTTATTTACAATATCAGAAAGTCGTTTTGCAATTGTTTGATTCTGTGTTACCTGATGCTGAATTGTATCAGAAACATCAGAGAGTTTTTCGCTTTTTCCTACAATAATATCGATTGCTTTCTGATTTTGTGCTGTAATATCATGAATTCCTTCCATATGATCGTTAATCTGGGATGTAGAAGTAATCATTGTTTCAATGGATTTTGTAATTTCTTCCATTAAGTTTTGGATTTTTTCTGCTATTGCACTGTTGTTATCAGACTGTTTTGCATAACTTTCAAACTGTCCTACAACACTGTTTTGCATATAAGTTATAATCTTACGAAAACAATTGTTTACCACCTCAATACTATTGTTTGCTTCATTGCATATCGTTTGAATATTTATTGCGGTCATTTTTGAAGTATCTGCCAATGCACCGATCTCCCCTGCTACAACCGCAAAGCCTTTTCCGGCTTCTCCTGCTCTTGCTGCTTCAATCGAAGCATTCAGGGAAAGAAGATTCGTTTTATTGGCGATGCTTAGGATTTCAGTTGCTAATTGATTAATTTTAGATAATTCATTCAAACTATCAATAGCATGTTCTACGGATAATCTGGTGCTGTCAAGTTCTTGTTTTCCATTTTCATATGCCTGCTGTGCATTATTACACATATCGTCCGCATCCAGTTTTACCTTTTTGCTCATCTGCAATGTTTCTGTAATTTGTAAAGCGATAGCTTCTACAATATCATTAATATGTTTTACCTCTTTATATACATCATCTACAGTTTTATTGGTATTTTCTAGTGATGCCGATAATTGTTGTGTAGAAGCAGTTTGGTCTGTTGTGCTATCTACCATTTCAATTGCAGAATCATGAAGATTGTGAGCATTTTCTTCTAAAGTGCCACAACACTCCTTCAAAGTCTGTACTATACCTCTTAATGATGTAATTAAATTACCTATAGCTTTTGAAATATTTCCAAGTTCGTCCTTATGTATCTCATGCTGTTTAACATCATCGTTAGATGTTAAATCAAACTGTTGTAACTTTATTATACCATTTTCAATAGACATCATAGGACACATCATTCTGGTGATAATTACAACGGATACTATAGCAAGAATCAGTAATATGATTACACACATAATCAACAACTGATTTCTTACAGAAACAACAGCCGCAAATAATTCATCTTCATCAGCATCAATCATAAACAGCCATCCACGGTCTGCCATATAATAATAAGAGTCAATATAGTCTTTTCCATTCTCTTTGTGCTCTACATAACCACCGGCACTATTCGCAGTATCCTTATATTTCTCACATAACTGCAGCAGATACTCTTCCTCTGTTTCTGTGGCAATCATTTCCGCCTGATTATGGAAAATATATTTATGATCCTTTACATTAATCATGCAGTAAGTCGCATGCTCCATTCCATTCATTCCAAGGCTGTCCAGCTTATTCACAAGCCCCTCAGTATAAATTCCACCCCCAACAAGTCCTGCAGGATTCCCACTTTCATCATAGATCGCCCGATACATGGAGACAATCTGATTGCCGCTTGCCGGTGATATAATGATTCCTGTATTATATACCCCATCCGTAGCAATCAGTATATCCTGTAATGCTTTTAACGAATCTCCTTCTCTTGTAGTAATACCAACCACCCCGGCATTGGTATGGGCAAGTACATGGGTATTCCATTCACTTACATACAATCCCTCCAGATTATTTATATCCTCAGAAAAGGATTCCGTATATTTCTGTGCCGCATCAATTGCTGATTTATTTTCCGGATTTTTGAGGACATTCAAAATTTCTCCTGCCTTACTGTATGCTGACAGAATCATCTCGGATTCCTGTACATAATTATCCACAATCTGGCTTCTCTCCTGTACGATTGTCTGCAGATTGTTGATTGCAGTATTTTTGCTATTTTTAGTAATTTCCATTATTACCATCACTGATAAACAGGTCATAACTATCATCTGCATTATCAAAATAGCTACGGTTATTTTTTTTGCAATAATATTTTTCTTCTTCATAAAGTGCTCCAAAATTATCTTAATCTTATACCGTCTATCTCAATATCTGAAGTAACAGACAACGGAACCAGCAAATAAGTCACACCGTCAATTTCCCTCTTCTCAATACTGGAACTATGCTCTACATCAATTTTAATCTCCACATCAGGAGCTTTGATCTTTGTAGTCTTCTTATCTACGATATTTGTAGCTTTCATTGGCTTTTCATCCATGTCGGCTTTCAATTCTTCAACAAGGGCTGCCATAAAAGACTGCTTCTGCATATCCGCGGATGCAACCGGCCGTAAACCGAGAATTTCCTGATCAAAGTCATCAAAAGCACCATCGGACTTCTTATTAAATACGGTAATATTATGGATATCCGATGTACGATCCTCAAAGGAAGGGAAAATAAAGCCGTGTACCAGCATTCCAATCTGCCATCTGCGGTCCTTATGTTCAAATTTCTCACCAGTATAAACTAGTCCTGGATCTTCCAGTTTTACCAGGCACAGATTACAGGAGATATACTCATATACTTCATCAGAAGCTTCCATGTTCTTAAAATTGTCATCGCCACAACCAGGAATATCGTAGACTATAGTGGCTCAATTGTCAAGACAAAAATCTGAGATTTTTATAATGAAATGATATGGTTGATAAGTTACAGGGAACACTGGGAAAATAGAGGAACTCTCCCCCGTTCCATTTATGCTAAGCTACATATGGCAACAGCATTGCCGGATAGTAGTATTGTGTCAGGTAGGCTCCTTTACATACCGCATCACATCATCATAGATCGCTGCATAGCCTTCTTCTTTAATATGCATGCCCTCAATGGTATACTCTGCCTTCAGTCTGCCCTGTTCATCCTTCAAATTTTTGTTCACATCAATATAATGCTGGCCATGCTTTTGCGCCAGCTTTTTCACTTCCTCGTTAGCCCTTTCGATCTTCTCGTTGGTCCGGATCTTAAGACATTCCTTCATCTCCTCTGCCGCCGCCTCATAATTAACAGGATAATACGCCATCAGGTAGATCACTGCCTGAGGCAGTGCCTCTTCTATTTTGCAAAGGATCCTGTCATAATTTTCGATCATCTGTGAGATCGGAATCTGGGGATTGCTCAGATCGTTGGTTCCGATATTGAGAAACACCTTTTTCGGCTTCAGATCCGTAATACATACATCCGTCACCTGCAAAAGCTCGTTTGTCACATAACCTCCAATTCCACGGTTATAGATGATGGTATCATCCCCGTGCTCCTCCAAAAGCTTGTTGATCGGAAACATTTCCATCAGCGAGGAACCCGCGAATACCACCTGACCGTATACGGCCTCTTTGTTTTTCTCACGATAATTTTTCAGTTTTCTTTCCTTGTCTGTCATAATTTTCTCCATAAACAATATTATTGTGCAAATACAAGGCAAAAGCTCATTCCCTCTTCCGATGTCTTAACAAAAATGTCACCTCCCATTTTCATCATGATCTGTTTGCAGATATAAAGGCCAAGTCCGTTTCCGTCCTGCCCTCTTGTATTGCTTCCTCTGAAAAAGCTGTCAAACAGATGGGGAATTTCCTTTTCGCTTATTTTCTCTCCGGTATTAAATACTTCAATGATCTGACAATATTCCTCCTCATAAAAGGATATTTCAATCCGCCTTCCATCTCCATATTTCAAGGCATTTTCCATTATATTCTCCATGGCTTCCAGAGAACGGGAAAAATCCCCCTTCAAAATATGGTTTACATAATTTCCAATTTTGAATGTCACCATTCGCGTATTGCACTTTTCCTGGTATTGGGATCGTATATGGTTTACATAATCCTTCAGATAAAATTCTCCGTTTTTCACTTCAATGGCCAGCACTTCATTACTTGCCGCTTCCATGATCTTTTGGACAAAGTCCTCTATTTCATCCGCATGCTGCTCAATCTTATGCCCACAGCTTATTTGGCTTTCCTCGTCATCCGCCACCTTCTCATAAATGCTTCTGGCATACAGCTTAATAGCGCTGAGGGGGATTTTAATATCATGGGAGATTGCAAGCAGGAGCGTCTTTTTTTCTCTTTGTAAAGAAAGCTCTCTCTGTCTGGTATCTTTCAGGGTTTCCTGAAGCATGGAAATTCCCCACAAAAATTTTCCAAGGTAGCGCTCCTTTGTCTCCGGCACCTGGATCTGCAGCCGCCCCTTTGCAAGCTCATAAGGCATATCCTCAAGCTTTAAGAAAGGCTGGATCACCCTTTTCTTTATATAAAGAAGGAGAAGCTCCATCATCAGAAAAAGGACAAAAAGGCCGCCCTCAAGCCACAAAAGCTCCGCCTTATTTTTCTGCAGAATATAATCAAAACGCAGATACCCCTTCCACTCATTTTGAGCAAAAAGGGGTTTTATTACACTATGTTTTCCATTTTGATCCCGAAAAAAGTCCTGAACCTTTTCCGGATCTTTCAGATCCCGGGCTGCAAGAAAGCAGATATTTTTCACATAACTGCAATCCTCTAGGGAAAGTGCAGAAAGGCTTTCCCCCTGACCTGCCCTTTCCAGAATATCGTTGATTTCCACCTTGTATTCCATGCCATTTTGGACATTTCCAAATCCATAAGGCCTTAGGAGCAAAAGGGCAAATACCACATACAAAGCTGCCATTCCCAGTATCAGAAAATTAAACCTCTTCATAAATATATCCCACTCCCCACACCGTTTTGATCCTTTTTGGTTTTTTGGGGTCATCCTCGATCTTATCCCGCAGCATTTTCATGTGTACTGTAAGTGTCTGACTCTCACTGAAGCAGTCCGCTCCCCAGATTTTTCCAAACAGAAACTCCTTTTGCAGTACCTTGCCCGGGTTTTGGACAAGCAGCCAGAGCAGTTCATATTCCTTAACGGTAAGCGCTATCTCCTTCTGTCTGCAATATACCTTTTGTGCGTCTGTATCAATGGTCAGGGTTCCGGACTGAACCCGTGTTTTTTGTTCCCTGTTTTCATAATACCGGTGCATCAGGGCCGAAACCTTTGCCCGCAGGATATCCATATCCACAGGCTTTTCCATATAATCATCTGCCCCTGCCAGATAGCCGTTCATCTGATCTTCCTTCCCTGTCCTGGCGCTCAAAAAAAGAAGGGGCACGGCAGAGGATTCCCGGATGGCTTTACACACAGCAAACCCATCCTGCCCCGGAAGAGCAACATCAAGGATCACCAGCCTTGCCCTTTCCTCCCGCCAAAAGGCCAGCGCATCTTCTCCGCTCAAAGCGCCCTTCACCGTATAGCCTGACCTTTGAAGGAAACCGCACATAAGCTGATTTAATTCCTCATGATCCTCCACCAGCAAAATATCCTTCATCTGCACTTACCATCCCATTTCCATAAGCCAGCCGCTAAGCTGCTTTTCCCGTTCTCTTGTCTCTTCCTCGGACGCAAACTTTCCAAAGGTATATTCTCCCTTAATGGTTCCGTCCTCAATATACAGTACCCTGTCGCTTTTGGCAGCAACCCGCATGTCATGAGTCACAAGCATGATCGTTGTACCCTCCCGGTTGATCCGTACAAGCTCCCTCATTACCTCACGGGAATTCTGCTGGTTCAGTGCACCGGTAGGCTCATCTGCAAAGATCATCCTGGGATAATTGATCAGGCTCCTACAGATACAGGCTCTCTGAAGCTGTCCGCCGGAGACCTCATTTACCCCGTTTTCTGCAATTTCACTGATCCCCATTTTTTGCATCAGCTTTTTGGCATGATCATCTACCTGCTGCCTTTTTCCCTTATTCTTCTTTGACTGATACGCCGGTAAAATTATATTATCATAGATGCTTAGATTTTTTAACATATACATCTGCTGAAAGATAAATCCCATTTCCTCCAGCCGTACCTCGCTGATTTGCGTGGGGGAAAGCGAACTTAAATCTTTTCCGAAAAAATCGATCTGTCCGGCTGTCAGGCTATCCATTCCGCTTACTGTATATAAAAGCGTTGATTTTCCGGAACCGGAAGGACCCATGACAGCCACCATTTCTCCCTCCTGCATCTCAAAGCTGATATTCTTAAGCACATGATTTTGTCTTTTGTTGATAATGTATGTTTTACAGAGATCTCTTACAGTCAGTGAACTCATTTCTTTTCCTATCACTGCTTAGCAGTGTCCTTTCTTTATTCAATATTGTTGACTTCCCTTGTATCAATGCTGCGGATCCCGGCTGTACTTAAAAAGGCCGCCGTACCTGTTATAAGCGCCATAAGAAGCGGATAAAAAAGATATTCCAGAAAAGGATCTATTGTCATTTTCATCTTCTTTGCCCCCATCATTCCGAAGATCTGTCCTACCGTTACCGGCGCAAGAAGCTTTGCCAGAACAGCGCCGCACACGATCGCTGCTGCAAGTACGAGCAAAATTCTTTCCGTCTGCCATCTTCGCACGGCTCCGTCTGAAAATCCCAGACTCTTCAGAAGTGCAATATCACTGCGCTCTTTGGTAAGGAAGGTTCGCACCATTAGAACCGTAAGCAGGGCATTGATCCCAAATACCACCAGTGATATGACTGCCATTACGCTGGCCACCTGTTCTCTGATTTTATCCAGTCCGCACATCTTATCAATCCATTCTGTGCCCTGATAAATCTTTCCATCGGGAAATTTCTTTTGCAGGATCTCTATTGCTTCTTCTTTCTGTTTCGGATCTTCTAATGCAATCTGAAAAGCATATATTCCTGCAAGATATTTTGGATCCGGCTCCGCCGACTTCGGAAGCCACAGTCCCTCTCCCATGTTCATCATGGTCTGGTAGGTTCCTGTGATCAGATATTCCTTTTTCCCCTCCTGTGTCCACAGGAAAATATGGTCTCCCACCTGTGCTCCCATTTTCTCTGCGGAAATTTCCGTAATTGCAATTTCATTGGGATGTACCGGTTCCCTGCCGCTTAGCATGGTCAGATGCTGTTCCCATTCCCCTACGGGGTGCAGCAACTGGCAGCTGTAAGTATCTTCCTCATCCGTGGCATATCCGGTAAAGACATAGCCAAGCTGAATTCCCGTATGTGCCTCTATGCTATTTTGCGCCAGAAGCTCCTCTATTTCCTTCAGACATTCTTTCAATTCCCCAATGCCCTCTTCTCCCTTGGCAAGAAACCTCTCCTCCTGTCCGCTTTCCAGATAAAGATCAGATTTCCATACTCCAAAAGAATAGATAATATCCTCTCCCTGCAAGGTAGTAAGCGCCGTCAGGGGAAGCAGGATCATAAGCGTCCCCAGTATAAAGTTCAGCAGAAGCACCAGAAATCTCCGCTTCTGATTTACCACATCATTCAAGGCAAGAAAGCCCGGCACAGCCCCTTTTTTATGTCGGTGCAGTTTTAAATGCTTTTCAGAAAAACGTTCTCCCGTAGAGCCGTTTCGTATGGCTTCTATGGCAGATATTTTTTTCAGTCTTCCAATGCACCTGCTGCAGAAAAGTAAAACAATAAGTACCACAAACACTGCAGCCAAAAGATTGACAACAAGTCCCTGCCTTGTCTTTTCCACTACCACATTAACGACTGCCTGACGCAGCATGATCTCCTGAAAAGGAATACTGAGGAAAAAGCCCAAAATGGCTCCCATGGCCGCAATTCCGAAATACTTTACCAGATAAACACCTCTCACATCCTGATCCCGAAGTCCGATCGCCTTCATAATGCCAATCTCTTTATAATCCTCCTGAAGAGTAAAGGATATGGTAAACCGCAATACCAGAAAGGCGATCAGGATCAGACAGATACTGACAAGTATCAGCGCCCCGGCAATGACCATGTCGAATACATAACACATAGGGATCAGTGTTCCTTCCACCCCGGAGATCACATTGAATTTCTGTGCTTTATATTCCTTTTCAAAAACCTTTTTATCCTTATAATCAATGTTATAAATCCTGGTACGGATCAGATCGTCCTGCTCTACATACTCCTCAAAATCCTCCTGGGAAATCATATTTCGCTTAAACCCCATAAAGCTGGTTCCGAACACGGCATCCTTCGTCAGGGTCACCACCGTAAATTCTTTTCGTACTTTTCCCACTGTAATTGCAATCCGATCTCCCACCTGCAGGTCATTGTTCTGCGCCTCCAGCTTTGCAAGTGCAATTTCACCCCTGTGAAGGACCAGGCTCTTACCGTTCTCATCAAAAACCTTCATATAGCCGTCATTTACCGGCTGAATAGACAGGGTATTATTCCTCTCATAGTTTTTGTGTGCCGCAGTGTCCTCTGCCTTTCGCTGCAGGATCTGAATTTGATCATTTTGAACCGTAATAGTATCCTGGATTTCATAATTTTTCACATTTTCATTTTTGGCAAGGAAATCCCTTATGGGATCGTTCTGTCCATCTGTAAGCGCCAGCACAAACAAATCCGGAACATTAGAAATCTCAATAAAGTGATCCACCGCACCGGTGATTGCCGCCAGGTTATTTACACTGCTTGCCAGAAACATGGATGCCAGCAGGATAAACAAAAGCAGGATCAGGTTCATGGTTCTTTTTCTTCTCAAATCGCGTTTTAAAATCCGAAAAAACATGGTACTCTCCTTTTGCTGTTCTCTTGATGGTTCCAGTCTAACATCCCAATTATTAAAAAATCCTTAAACAAACACTATCTTTTCAAATAAGCAGCAAAATCACCGAAATCAGTCTATCATAGGCTTCTCCCGGTGATTTTCTTTTTATATCCGCATATTCAGTTTTCCATGCTCCAACAGCTGCAATCATTGTAATGCGTATCCGAGAAGCTACAGTTCTTCTGCCTTGAAGGTGATATACCCCTCATAGTAATAGCTGTGGTCAATTCCCTTCATATAAATCTCACGGCTGTCCACATCGCCTGTCAGCGCCGCCTTTAGCAGCACCTTAATCTCTGTGTCTTTAATGGGGCTGCGCTCCATGGCAAGCAAATAATCTTCTTTATCCACATGACTCCAGTCCACCACCTGCCCAATACCATTTTTTAACATCAGAAAGTGCCAACAGGCAGGGTATCAAGTGTGCCGCTTTCAAACAGCCATATCGCTTTTCTCTTGCTGATCTTTTCTTCCTCACGAGCAAGCTCTGCAGAATCGGTTATGCCCAATTTGTTTTCAAGAGCCATCCTATTCTCCCTTATCAATCCTCTGCCACTGTAAAGCTTACAACAGGCGCATCATCATATTCCTTCATCTTGTCCCTGAAAATTTCATCTGAGTCTGTGTCAATAGCCTCATCATGGTTAAAATCATTTTTTTCACGCAAGAAGCCAATATAGGAGACTGTGCCATCATCGTCAATCGATTCCATCACAGAATCCTTCACCATAACGGCCTGTGTCTCTTCCGATATGAAATAGCTGCAGACCTCGTGTCCTCCGGCTGTATACACAACGCCATTTTCCCACCGGATCGGATAAGCGGTTCCCTGTCCCCCTACTGCACTGGAAAACCTTACTGTGCTGTTCTGCTCCAGGTAAACGCTGGCTGCCATTGCCGCCATGCTGCCCTCAAACTCATAGGTCTGATCTGCCACAAGCAACGCCTGTCCTTCATATCCTTCCAGGGTCACATACGCATACCCCTGTCCCTTTTCCAGATAACCGATCAGCTCTTCATAGGATGAAAATGCCGTCTTTCCGGCCTGTTCCTCTACCAGGGAGTTTGGAATATTGTCCGGCAGTTCCTCATCCGTAAGCCACATTTCCGGATCTTCTGCAGTATCCTGCATTTCCTCTGTCTGCTCTGCGTCCTGTGCTTCCTCCGCCTGTTCCTCTTCGGTACTCTGCGCTTCCTGCTCTGGATCCTCGTCTGCTGCGCTCTGCTTTGCTTCCTCACCGGCGGCCTGTTCCCCGCTCTGCTCTGCAAAGCCGGTCTCTTCCTCCGGGATCGTCTGCTGTTTTCCGCAGCCGCTTCCCAGGGCTGCCACAAGCAGGATCATACAAAATGCTGCCAAATACGGTTTATTTCTCATGGATTTCCTCCTTCCAAAGAAGCCGGATCTCATGACTTACCTTCTCTGCAGCCCTCTGATGGGTTTTTCTGCTGGGATGCCAGTCTGCCACAAAGCCGTCCTTTTCGGTATGAGGCTCTATAGGGATTACCCCTATCCTTTGATCCCCGGTCTTTTCCCTGTACTTCCGGGCAGCCTTTTCCACATAGGGAAAAAGCCTGTCTGTCATAATCCCATACACGCAAAGCAGATAGGCCCCGGGATTATGCCGGCGCACCTCCTCTAAGAAATCCGCATATCTTTCGGCAAACTCCTGCTGCCGGTCTGTCTCATCCTTGCAGTAGCTGTCATCATTGGTACCCAGGTTGATCACCACAACATCCGGCTGGAAGCTTTCAAAGTTCCACTTCCGCAGGCTGATGGCTTCTCCCTCTGCTTTTCCCCTGGAATATCCCACATACTCATACATATCGGGAACCAGTTCTGTTAAAAGCTTCTCGTCGGTCTCCGTATATCCTGATATAATGCCGTATCCGCTATAGGAAACCATGCTGTAGTCGGCGCCGAGGGTCTGTGCCGTCAGATAAGCATAGGCGGCCGTCACATCTTCCGTTGCCGTAGAAAAAGAATGTTCCTCATTTTCATCATCCACACCATAGCCGCAGGTAATGGAATCCCCGATAAATTCTATTTTATGCGCCCTGTCTGGAGTTTTTTGTATGGTTCCGTTCTCCTCCGTAAGCAGGGCTGCAATCCCCAGAAGTGACATAGGCGCTTCAGACAGTTTCAGGATTTTCACCGTAATTTCTTCCGGTTCGGAGCTTTCCCAGATGGGGCACTCCCTGTTCCGGTCGCACAGCACCTGATCCAGCACTCTCTTTTCATTGATATAAACAGCAAATCTGGGATTTTCTACATCTTCTACTTCTCGCAGCTCCTCAAGCTGCTCTAAATCCGTGATCTTTGTGAGATCATCTCCTCTGAGCGCCACGGCAAGCTGTGTTCCCTTATAACGAAACTCCATTCCGGTTCCGGAAAGTGCGCACCATACCGTCCCCTCTTTATCCGCTGTGGTACGTCCCAGCAGTTTTACGTCCGCTTCATTTGCCCTAATCCTTTTCATCTCTGCCCTCATTTCCGGCAGGCCAAACAGCCCGACCCTTCGATCAGATCCTTGGCAGCTCCCGATATTTCCCCCATTATAGTACAAAGCGTTCAGAGCATCAAGTAGAGCCTATTTTTTCTATGGCATTCATCAGGTCAAGGCCGGTGTGATCCCTGTGAAGTTGAATCAGTCCTCCCCTCAAAAATCTGATTCCAGTCAAAATCTTCCTTCTGGATCTTTGCAATGCCAAATATTTCTTAACCACTACGGATTTGGCCACATTTCTTTTCAAACTGCATAAAATATCTGTGGGGTGATCATGTGATTGCGTGGGTTCTTTTTCTGCTGCAAAAGGCGCTTTCAAATTTTTGAAAGGGTTTTCTGATTTGACATTTTTACCTGTATATAAATCTTTCAGCACATTTTTTAGCTTGTTGAGGATATTTATCCTTTACATAGGAGACCGGCCCGGACGCAAGATACTGCTGGTACAGACTCTGCATCTCTTCATTTCGGAACTGCTCAATTGTGAGCATCTTACGAAATGATGCGGCGAAATCATCCTCCGTCCAGTATACAAACATTGCTTTGCTGTATTCCGTGAACTCGTCCAAAGACGCTGTCCCGTACTTTTCAGGCATACTCTCCTTATCGTCTTCCGGCATATTATAATCTGCGGCCTGCTTGCAGTCTCCCTGCTGCATCCGCTCTACAATACAGTCAAAAATATCTCTTTTACTCTTATAGTGGCGGTATAATGCCCCTTTTGTCATATCCAGCGCACCTGCTATCTGGCTGACGGAAACTGCCTCGTAACCGTCCCTTGCAAATAAATGAAGCGCTACAATTAATATTTCTTCTTTTCTATTGCTCATGCAAATATCCTCCAAGCAAAAATAACTGATTACAATCCCGCTGATGGCGGTATGCTTCTCGATGAAAAGAAATAGAAATATAAGCTGCTGTCTTTGTTATATCTTGTTAATTTGATCTATGGCATACAGTGGCAGATTAACAAGCCATTCCTCTTTTTTGTAGTCCGACATTGATGTACGAACCGAAACTTCAGGCGAGAATTTTTCCCGATAAGTTTTCAGGCTCTTTGCCCTGAGATTTACTTCTGCCTTTACCTCAACGGGAACAATTTGTCCGCCTGTATCAACAATAAAATCAACCTCACAGGAGCCTCTGTCATTGGTGTAATAGTAGACATCTAAGTCCTCAATGGTTTTCAGCTGCTGGCAAACATACTGTTCCGTAAGAGCACCCTTGAATTCAGCAAAAAGAGCTCTGCCATCAAGCAAAGTACGTTCGCGCAGACCTGCCATACATCCAAGGAGTCCAACGTCTACCACAAACAGTTTAAACGCTTTTAAATCCTCATATGCCCGCAAAGGAATACCGGTTGCATTGACACGGCCAACCTTGTGAACCAGACCGCAATCACCAAGCCACATAATTGCAGTTTCATAGTCCTTTGCACGAGCCCCTTCACGAACAAGGCCATAGATAAACTTCTTATTTTCTTTCGCAAGCTGAGAGGGGATGCTGCTCCATAGCATACGAATACGCGGCACAATTTCATTCGGAGCATGCTTGGAGAAATCCTGCTCATAAGCAGCAAGAATTCTCTTTTGAACTTCACGAACCTCGTTAAAGTCTTTATCCTCTGTAAAGCTTTGTATCGCTTCCGGCATACCGCCGACAAAATAATAGTGTTTTAAAGCATCAATATATGTTTGCTTAAAGCTAGTAATCATTTGGAAATCCCGCTTATCAAGCAATTCGGCAAATCGCTCTTTTCCGGTCGCCATCAAAAATTCCTTAAAAGAAAGAGGATAAAGTTTTAAAAAATCCACCTTGCCCACGGGAAACGATGTTCCCTGATGCAAAGCAATGCCAAGCAAAGAGCCAGCACATACAATGTGGTACTGGGGAGCATTTTCATAAAAATATTTAAGGGATGTAAGCGCTCTTGGGACTTCCTGTATTTCATCAAAAATTATCAGGGAATTGTCGGGATCGATTTTGCGACCCGCATATAACTCCAACCCCATCATCAGACGATCCGTATCCAGGTCAGAAGCAAACAGCTCTGCCATTCTGGAATTAGAATCAAAATTGATATATATGGTATCCGCATACGCCTGTCTGCCAAATTCCTTCATCAGCCAGGTCTTGCCAACTTGACGGGCCCCTTCGATAATTAAAGGTTTTCGGCATTTGCTTTGTTTCCATTTTAATAGCTTTTCTAGCGCAATTCGATACATGCACTCACCTCCATCTTTATGATGCAAATATAGTATGACACACAATCACAAAAATTACAACGAACTTTATGTTTTTAACTACACTTTTTACAATGAACTTTGCAAATATAACAACATTTTTTACAGCGAACTGTTTTTTGAGGTAAATAGCAGGCTGCCATAGCATAACGGTCATTTTCTTGCCTTCTACCTTTTAGAATGCTACTATATAGTTGTATTTGAAAAGGAGGTATTTGGATATGAATACAGATTTATTAACCCTCATGGAAACAAGAAGAAGCGTGCGTCGTTTCAAGCCCGATATGCTTCCCTCTGATGTCATTGATCAGATCATCAAAGCCGGAACCTATGCCGCTACCGGCATGAACAGACAGTCCCCCATTATCATAGCGGTTACCAACAAGGAAATGCGGGACAGACTTTCCAAGATGAATGCTAAGATCATGGGAACTGACACGGATCCCTTCTATGGCGCTCCTGTTGTCCTTGTTGTTCTTGCCAAAAAGGAAATGCCCACTTACATTTACGACGGCAGTCTTGTAATGGGAAATCTGATGCTGGCTGCACATGCGCTTCATATCGGCAGCTGCTGGATCCACAGAGCAAAAGAAGAATTTGCCTCCCCGGAAGGCCAGCAAATCCTGAAAGATCTTGGGATCGAAGGAGAATATGAAGGAATTGGCCACTGCATCCTCGGTTATGTAGACGGTGACTATCCTGCTCCTCAGCCCCGCAAAGAAAACTGGGTTTACTATGTAAAATAATAATTATTTTGATCCGTATATTCCGGACACTATTTTCAGATTATGCACATAGCTCTTCTGGATCATAGTGTCCGGAACGTTACTTTTCTTCCTCAAAAATCGGTTCAACATACTTCTTAATGAATTCGATCCTGTCCTTTGCTCTCGGATAAAAAAGCGACGTGCTGGCAACAACCATATTTTTATCCGATCTGACATAAATAATATTTCCGCCATCCCCCATAGCTGCATAACCATTATCCTGTTCGTCAATCCACCATAAATACCCATATAACGTATTCATCCGGCTAAGATTTACATAGCCAGCATATGCTTTTAAAAGTGTCTCATCCTGGGTGTCTGTGTCCTTCTGCATGTACTTGATGATGCCTACATTATCTTTGTCAGCCAGGATGGTTTCCAGCGCATTTTTGTCTACATCCTGCACTTCAAAATCAAGCGCATTGTCGGTAGATCTAATATTTTGCACATCATAGGATGCGCCATTTGCAAATTTTACTAATTCCTTTTTCAATATATTTTCCTTTCTCCGGGGGCTGCCCGGTAATATTTTTAAACAGTAGTTTGGATGATTGTAAAATCATCTCGGAAGGGGAGGGGGAGAATACTAAATATTATCTCCAAAAAGGTGCTGATACAGCGTCAAAAAAATTGTTGGGTAAAAGCACCTTATACATTAAGACCGGACTTTTTCATGACGGTGGTTCAAACGTATACGCCTGCACATATATATCTGAGGATAATAAAAATTGGGTAGAAATCTGCAAAACCCCTACCGTAGTGCATAATTTTGGATCAAATGTATGGAAGTGGAGCGGTACATATACATATGGAGAAAATTAACTACATCACGAAATTACCCTATTTTGCTCAATCCCACGATAACATCTGATGTATATTACTGGCTATATGTATAAGCTACAGATCTACTAACATCTGCTTTAAATTGGTTCGAGGCTACAGTTTTCCAGGTCTTGTTATCGGTAGAAATCTCAAGAACGAGTTTTCTACTCAAATTGCTATCTGAAACATAGCTGCTGGTAGCTCGAATGTATAGGGTAACACTACCCAATCTTTTTCTCACTGCATCAGCACCTATGATATAAAAACTATTCCCTTCCTGCTCAAATGAGCAACCATTTAAACTACTGTTTACATTGCTCCTTAATGTATTAACCGCCTTGCTTGTAGCCAGCTTCGTGCTGTCGTCAAGTTCTGTGGAGTCTGACACTCCGGTTATTCCGTCCAGTGTTTCAGCTGTACCGGTAAGTTTTTCTTGTACCGTTTCTCCATCGGAACAATAGACCAATCCTGCTTCCGTATGCGGATATATTGTATTTCCAAGATTGTCCTGCATCTCTCCTCTATAAATTTTGCTCATCGTCTGTCTCCTTTACTAAGTATAATTTTCCGCGTATTCGCGTTGATGTGTCTCCCTGATCGAGCACAGTCAGATTTTTAACGTTAAAAACATACCGGTTATCGTCAGCCTCATTGCCCGTTTTTGTGGCTGTCTCCTTTACCAGCATTGTGTAAGGTGTTACCCCTGTGCAGCCATTAACAACCGTTAACCTCGGGTCAAATTGTACTCCCACACTGCTCTCCCATGCATTGGGCACCTTTACATAAACAGCTGCCTGAATTTCCTCCGTGGGTGTGTAGGATGCCCCTGCCCCTGTATCTGTTGCCAATACGGTACCGCCGCTTCTAAGTTCCACCGCCGCTCCCCCAGATGACGCTGGGCAGCCTCTAAGCTCATATGGTGTGTTTTTATATAAGGTCAACTCTCCGGTCTTTACCTCAGCAGCCGCCGTTGCCGTACCCGCAGCTGTCAGCACACCTTTGACAACGCTAAAGGCAACGCCATTTACAACCTGTGTTGCCGCTGTGACCTGCATCATATTATGATAAAACTCCCTGAACACCTTAACGATCAATCGTCTTGAATTACCGAGTTGCAGGTACAAGCTGCCGTTGTGTCTCTCTGCAACCGGTATGTATTGCTCCATGACAACTAAGGCCTCTGCTCCATATGGCATCCAGCTGGCTTCCGACAGGGGATTATCCGCCACCAAAATATAAATGATGTCATGAATTGCTACGGTGTCACCAAGTTTGTACCCAGCCGCTTTTCCGGATCGGATAAACTCGGTCAAATCCTTATAGGGGGTCAATACCGGCTTTGCTGCAAAGTATTCACTGATCTTTTTAACATTGCTGTTAAAATCGTCAACCTGGTAGGCATCGTCCTGATCGGGCATTTTTAATCCCATTCTGTCCGTAAATTTCATTGTGCTTTCACCTCCTTTTTTTGCATCAAAAAAGCACCCTTTTGGGGTGCCCTACATTGATTACAATATTTTCTTTTCCTCTTACACCACACCTGATAATTCATTGCACCAGATGTGGCCGGTCTTTCTCGCACTTCTCCGTGTTCGCACATAACAACTATTCTTCATCTCCCTGCTCTTCTGTAAGGATATCTTCCTCCTCATCCAACACAAATATCGTATCATCATCATAATCTTTAAATTCTTTTTTCATCTCAGATATCCTGACCAGATCAGTTTTTTTCTTTCCCATATTTAATCCCATACTTTTCGCAGAAGCACTTGTTGATCTCATCCGTTAATGCTTCAGATGCCTTTTTCGAAGAAATTGTTCCATTTTTTATTTGCGCAAGATACTTCCTACGCAAAGCATCTTCAATTTCTTTTCTTTTTTCTCTTGCCTTTTTAACCGTGTTTATCTCATTCGGCAACGTTCCGTCTCTTCTCATGTAGTAAACGCCATCAGATACAACTGCTCTTATTTCTGATAAATCCGCACCTACGAACAATTCTAAATCAGATCTTGAAAAAGATTTTCCACCAGGATGATTATGAGAAAGCACGCCATCTTTCATTTTGAAAATTTCTCTTTTCAGAAATTTTACCTCACTGGCATCTCCACTCTTCTGAAACAAAAACTTGCCGTTACCATCATATATTACCGCAAGTTCTTTTTCTCTTTCTGCAAAAGATTTTTCATCTTCAAGCAGTTCCTTTTTCAATCGATCATTCCAAGCATCTGAACTTTGACTTAATTTCAGTGTACTCCATTTTTGTAATCCGTCAACAAAAACCTCTTTCCACCGAGCATATGTCATATTCCCCGGTACCTGTATGGCCTTTCCATTTTCATCCCTTGCAACTCGCGTTTCATCTAATGTAAATTCGTCATTAAAATATGGTACTGTGGTGCTCCTGCACCAACAATGAAATGGAGGAGCCGTTACACCCGGTTTGAATTCGCTTATGGGTCTATGCGTGCCATCAAGTTCCTCACAGATCTTAGATGTTTTGGTATCAAGTACCGCACAGATCTCATACTCCTTTACCCCCATTTCCTTATACATGTCCAGCTGCCCGGCCGAGTGAAAGTATACCGTTTCTGTCATAACGAGCCGACCAGCTTGCCCCGCCGATACATGAAATCGCTCTTGGATATGCTTAATTGCCTTTTCGGGGGTACCACCCCTTATCAAGGACTGTGTCATACCGTTTTGTAACTCGGATATCAGCTGTGCTTTTTGCCGCCAGATCCGGTCGGAAAAATTACTACCGTCTGCCGCCCAAGGCTTCGCTATAATCTGATCCACACGCTTTTTATCTATGGATCCCAGGTTTACACCTACCCCTAGATGACTCGACAAAAATCATACGCTATCTCGAAGATGCAAATAGAAAACAGAAAAAATCTAATGCTTTAACTCTGATTTTTACCATCATCGGTGCTGTTGGTTCTCTTATTGCCGCAATAACAGGTATTATTTTGCTTTTCCACTAACATTTTCAACATTCTGTAAATGTCTATGAGAAAAAGCAAGCACACATTTTTATGTTTATGTGCAGTCTCTTCTACCGCATTTAAATCTTCTTCTGATAGTTTCATCCTCTATCCCTCCTTTCTGCACAACTCATCAATATCTTTTCATGTCTTTTTAAGACACTTTTGACGTAAAAAAAATATCCACTACATCACTGTCTGTGAGATTATATTTTCTTCTTATCGCAGCAATCTCACCCTGCGTAAACTCAGCTCCATTAGTTTCATTTAATTTAGCTGAGAACGTACTTCTAGCAATACCTAAGTAGTTTGATAACACTGTTCCGGTATCACCATGCAGCTTCATTACTGATTCCAGTTTGTTTTTATTCACCGTTATCACCGCCTTTCTTTGTGTCTTTTTAAGACACATTAAATTTATCACATATATTTCATATAGTCAATATCTTTTTTTGAATTTTAAGACACTTTTTTGCTTTTTTCTTGCATGTCCATCAAAAATGTAGTATTATTAAGACACTAAATTAAAAGTGAGGTGTTCACTATGGAAATGGGTGATAGAATAAAGGAACGGCGACAGGCGCTACACTACACTCAAGAGCAACTCGCCGAAAAACTTGGACTGCAAAAATCGGCTATTGCAAAATATGAAAACGGTAGAGTCGAAAACATAAAACGATCTGTTATATCCAAGATGGCCGAGGTACTGGAGTGCTCGCCCTGCTACATTTTAGGTTTTACTGACACCCTCGAAACTGAATACATCGAGAAAGACGATTATAAAACACTAAAAATAATTCTCCAGAAATTTGGTTATGACCTACAGCCATATAATTTATCTGGCACATATACGCTACAGCACAATAAGCAAAAGGAGTTTATAATCATCCTTTCTACAGATGATCTTAACACCATGCTTTACGATATAAGTGATTATATCAGCGTAATGATAAGCAAAAGAGTCGAAGAAATGATCAATAAGGTTAGAGCAACTAGTCCTATTGAAAAGTTTCCAGTCGAAAATAACATTAAAGCAGCCCATAATGATTTTGAAAATGATCCGGAAGAGCAGGAAAAGATGAACTCTGATCTTGCTTCACTTAAAAGACCAGAATAAAGGACTGTATAACTGATATGATGTAAAAGGGTGATGGAATTGATATATGATAAACTTTTAGAAGAAGCAGATAGCGAAAATCTATATGTTATCGAAAATGCAAACTTTCAGTCTCAAGCAAGTGGTCTCATTAATAATGATGTTATTGGCATAAACAAAAATGTCCGTTCTTATGCTAAAAGAAACTGCATACTGGCCGAAGAGATCGGACATTACAAAACCACGGTGGGTAACATTATTGACCAATCCTCTGCCGCAAATAGAAAGCAGGAATTAAAAGCCCGGATGTGGGCGTATAACCGTTTGATAGGATTACGGGGCATTATCTCCTGCTATCAAGCCGGGTGTAACAATGTTTATGAGATGGCAGAATATCTCGATATCGCAGAGCAGTTTCTGACGGATGCTTTAGAACGTTATAAAAGTAAATATGGTGAACATGTACAGGTAGATAACTATGTGATCTATTTTGTTCCTACGCTCGCTGTATTTCAAATATTGTAAATGGAGGAATATATTATGAATTGCCCAAAATGTAACAGCTACATGAGTTACACAAAAAAAGGATGGTATTGCAAAAAATGTAAAGCATATCTCAATTCTGAAGTCCCTGCTGCCAGCAATATATCTACTAACCCACAAAGCTTTGATATGTCACAGTCAGCAGATCCTTTATCATCCAACGCACAAACAAGACCTATAGACCCTCATAAAGGCATCACTCAACCACCGCATTCGCAAAAGAAAGGACACGGTTGCTTAGTAGTTGTTCTAATATTTTTAGGGCTATTTGCGTGTGGTCTTTTATTTGGTATTTACCAAATGCTTAAAAATCCAGATGAATATAACACCAGCCGAATGTCTGCCAAATATATTGATGTCACTACCGAGGAAGGATTAGCTATTGACGAGGTCTTAAAAGCTTGTGGAATAGCCACAGTCCAGAATATAGAACATGATACCATCTTGGACGGAACGTATGGAGAAGGAAATACCGGATACCGAATTCAATATACATATGACATAGGCAATATTATTATGTATTTGACCCCGGATAAATCTGTGTATATTCTGCGGTATGTAGACCATGATTTATACGCCAACGGAAACACTATCGCAACCATTCAGGACTATACCTTTACTATGGCAGAAATGACAGACCTGCAAATACAATGTCAGTCCTTGGTAAAAGAAATATTAAAATCTCCATCCACTGCAAAATTTCCCAGCATTACAAAATGGAATTTTATGAAGGAGAAAAATATTGTAACGATACAAGGGTATGTCGATGCGCAGAACAGTTTTGGAGCGGAAATAAGAGGTGTTTTTCAATTTATTATTGATACTGACACTAAAGTAGTAAACTCATTTATATTTGATGGACAAGAATTGATCGGAAATGACTCTTCTGCTATATCTGAAGGTGATACGAATACAGAAAACGATTTAGAAATAGAAGAAAGCAAAGATACAAAAGAAGCTGCAAAGTATAAAGATGCTTTTGAAAAGGGATTTGACGATAATTTTTCCATTTCTGATGAAAACAAGGAAAATATCAATTCAGTTCAAAACACCACAGACGAGATATGGAACGATGATGAAGTTCAAGAGGCCTATAATGAATATAAGAAGTCTCTAAAAAGTCTTTTTGTAAACTAAAAAACCGCCCCTGCGCCAACAGGAAAAATAAGGAGGGACTATGAACGAAAAAGAATTTGAAGAACAATTACAGGCAATTTCTGATAGAGTGTTATCTAAGGCACTTTCCCAAAACGAAGAAACAAATTATACAGAATCCCTTTTTGAGTCCATACGACACATAAACGAATATGGTCAAGACTTCTGGTATGCCAGAGAACTACAGGTTGCGCTGGAATATACTGAATGGCGAAATTTTTGTAAGGTAATTGATAAAGCTAAAGAAGCGTGCAAAGGTAGCGATATTGCGGTTTCAGACCATTTTGTTGAGGTCAACAAAATCGTAAGCGCCGGTGCAACAACCAAAGATATTGGTGATATTGAACTCTCCCGTTATGCATGTTACCTGATTGTGCAGAATGGTGATCCCCGTAAAAAGGTCATTGCTCTTGGTCAGACCTATTTTGCAGTAAAGACCAGACAACAGGAGCTTGTAGATACTTTCGAGGATCTGTCTGAAGATACTAAACGCCTTGCTACCAGAAATGAAATGAAGAGGCATAATAAATCTCTGGCCGAAGCTGCGAATATGGCTGGCATTACTGATCCAAGAGACTATGCTATTTTTCAAAACAAAGGATATCAAGGTCTTTATGGTGGTCTCGGTCGAAAGGAAATCCATGAAAGAAAAGGACTAAAAAAATCTCAGGATATTCTTGATTTTATGGGAAGTACAGAGCTTGCTGCTAACCTTTTCCGTGCCACTCAAACAGATGAAAAATTACGCAGAGAAAAAATTGTCGGTAAGGCTGCTGCCAATAATACGCACTACGAAGTAGGTAAGAAAGTTAGACAAACCATCAAAGAGCTGGGCGGTACAATGCCGGAGGATCTGCCTACTCCCGAAAAAAGTATTCAGCAAATAGAACGTGAAGAAAAGAAAAAATTGAAATAAAAAACCGCCCCTGCGCCAACAGGAGCGGAATTTGGAACCACATCGGGAAACCCGATACGATCCACCTTAGACAAGTGAATTGTATCATCTTCCCGGTGAAATTACAAGCACCGGGCATTTTTATGCCCAGAAGGAGGATGATATCATGGCTACAGCCAAAAAACTACCGTCAGGAAAATGGAGAGCATTAGTATATGACTATACCGATGCACAGAAAAAAAGACACTATGAATCTTTTACAGCAGATACCAAGAAAGAAGCCGAATACCTTGCAGCAGAATTTGCAGTCAGCAAAAAGGCAAAGGGAAAGAACGCAGAAATGTCTTTCAAGGATGCGCTGGACAAGTATCGCTCCCTAAAAAGCAATGTGCTCTCTCCGTCCACGCTCCGGGAATATAAGCGAATGTCACTTAAAAGCTACACCCAACTATTGGATCTGCCGCTCAAATCTTTCACGCAGGATATAATACAGGCATGGGTCAATGAGTATTCCGCGGATCACAGCCCGAAGAGTACCCGCAATGCCCACGGACTACTCTCTGCCGTACTGGATACATTCGCACCGGAAATTCATTTTAAGTCCACGCTCCCGCAAAAGATCAAGAAAGACTTATATGTACCCTCTGATGATGACATCAAGGCTCTGCTGGCTTATTTTGCCGACAAGGATAAAAATATGGAGATTGCTGTGTATCTTGCCGCATTTGGCACGCTACGGCGTTCAGAGGTATGTGCCCTGACTGTTGATGATGTGCACGGGAACACAATCTCTGTCAATAAAGCAATGGTCGATAAAGGCGGCGATGAATGGATTATAAAAACCACAAAAACAGTATCAAGTACCCGAAAAATAGAAATGCCAAAATTTGTGATAGACCGATTACCTACTTCAGGTCGCCTTGTAAATCTAAAGCCTGACCAAGTGACACGTCACTTTGAAAGAGCACTAAAACAGCTTAATATAAATCACTTCCGTTTTCACGATCTCAGGCACTATGCCGCCAGTATCATGCATGCCATAGGTGTTCCGGATCAATACATCATGCAACGAGGAGGCTGGTCGTCCGACAAAACATTAAAAGCAATATACAGGGGTACAATCGAGGAATATGCTCAAAAATATAATGATGTGACATTGCAGCATTTTGATAATATGCAACACGAAATGCAACACAAAAAATAAAAAGTCCAGTAATTACTGGACTTTTTAAGAGCGCGAGACGGGACTCGAACCCGCGACCCCGACCTTGGCAAGGTCGTGCTC
>ERZ779737.203-NODE-203-length-61635-cov-5.315914_pt1 | contig 61635 bp, 59 predicted proteins | sample MGYA00511889_ERZ779737 | MGnify/ENA primary metagenome ERZ779737 (study PRJEB29588, sample SAMEA2163575) | human gut metagenome | biome: human gut; feature: human-associated habitat; material: faeces | place: Denmark | collected 2008/2010 ... | reverse complement strand
TGGTGTTCTCTTTTATTTTTATTTCCCGTTTTTCCTACAAAAACTTTACGCTAGCCTTAATTCTTTCTCATATGCTCTTCGAGATACTGACCGACAATTTTAACGGCACAGTAATCACCGCACATGGAGCAAGCCTCATCATCGGATTTGTTCTTGCGGCAGCGATATTCCTTAGCCTTTACCGGGTCGATAGCCAGATCAAGCTGAGCAGGCCAATCCAGAACCTTACGTGCTCTTGCCATCTTCAGGTCCCACTCCCATGCCTGCTTGTTGCCGTTAGCCAAATCAGCGGCATGCGCAGCGATACGGGTAGCGATTACGCCCTCGCGTACATCATTTAAGTCAGGCAGGCCCAAATGCTCGGCCGGAGTTACGTAGCACAGGAAGTTAGCACCACTGACAGCAGCAAGAGTGCCGCCGATAGCACTGGTAATATGGTCATAGCCGGGAGCAACATCTGTTACAAGAGGTCCGAGCACATAGAACGGTGCTCCGTGGCACAGGCGTTTTTGCAGCTGCATGTTCGCAGCAATCTGGTTGTAGGGCACGTGGCCGGGGCCTTCTACCATAACCTGTACCCCCTTATCCCAAGCGCGCTGTGTCAATTCACCCAGGTTCAGCAGCTCCTGAATCTGCGCTCTGTCGGTAGCATCAGCAATGCATCCGGGACGCAGGCCATCGCCAAGGCTGATAGTTACATCATATTCGGCACAAATATCAAGAATTTCATCATAGTATTCATACAGAGGATTCTCTGCGTCATTGTGCAGCATCCAGCCGGTGATAAAGCTGCCGCCGCGGCTGACAACATCCATCTCACGGCCTTCGTCAATGAGTGCTTTCAGCACATTTTTGTTAATGCCGCAATGAATGGTCATGAAGTCGGCGCCATCTGCAGCCTGTTGGCGGATAACATCGAAAATATCTTCCTTAGTCATCTCAACCACTGCGCCACGCTTCTTAATGGTTTCTACAGTTACCTGATACATAGGCACAGTGCCAACCATTACGGTAGATGCAGCAATAATTGCCTGACGGGAAGCGCTGATATTGTTGCCGGTAGAAAGGTCCATAACAGAATCCGCACCTGCATCAATAGCAGCCTGCAGCTTTGCCAGCTCCGGTTCCGGATCAGGATAGCTGCTGGAGGTACCGATGTTAGCGTTAACCTTTACAGTAAGGCCGGTACCAACACCGCGCGGAATAATATTTTTATGATTGATGTTGCAGGGAATGGCGATAGTACCGTTTGCTACGCCTTCGCGAATAAACTCCGCAGTTACATGCTCCTGCTCTGCTACAATTTTCATTGCTTCGGTAATCACACCTTGGCGTGCCAATTGCATTTGTGTTGCCATAATTTTTCCTCCTTATAATTAAAAGACCGCTTTCCTGTCGGAAAGCGGTTGAATTGTCTTTTTGCAGAAATCTGCTCGCTTTCCTACGCTGGTTTTAACCAGATTCAGGTTCAAAGGGTCGGATGTAAGTCCTCTCAGCAAATTGCGCCCCTAGCGGTTGCGTTGTTTTGTTTACATGCTTACTTTAACATGAATAACATCATTTTGCAAGCATACAAACCGAAACTTTTCTGTAATCTACGTTACAAATTCACTAAAAAAATTGTATACATAAAAAATCTTTACAAAAACACTTGACTCTAAAAGCAGGCGTGCTATAATCATCTACAAATCACATTAAGCAACGCAATGATGGAGAAGCAATGTGCAGGTCTTTTCAGAAAGCTGGCGGTTGATGCAAGGCAGCAGCGAAGCACACTAGTTCCGCTCCGAAGCGGCAAATGACGAATTTGACGGGTGCGCCCGATATAGCGTTCAAAGTTGGCCATAGGCAAATTGGGTGGCACCGCGAGCAGTCCTCGTCCCAAGATAGGGATGATGGGCTTATTTTTTTAGGTGAAGCAATTATGCAATGGCAATTTGGGTGGTACCGCGAGATAAAGGCAAGCTCGTCCCAAAGGGATGTGCTTGCCTTATTTATTTTCAGGAAGAAGGAAAGAATACATGAAAAGAGCATATAACTTTAACGCCGGTCCTTCCGCTATGCCGCTCGAGGTACTGTTGGAAGCGCAGGAAGAATTCTTAAACTATCAAAACACCGGCATGAGCATCATTGAAATGAGCCATCGCAGTAGTGAATACGCTGCCATGCATGCAGAAACAAAACAGCTGCTGCGTGAGCTGATGGAAATCCCCGAGGATTACGAGATTATGTTTATCCAAGGCGGCGGCAGCACCCAGTTTTTAATGACAGCTGCCAATTTCCACACTAAAAAATACGCCGCTTATGTCAACACCGGCGTCTGGGCCAAAAAGGCTATGGCAGAAGGAAAATTCTACGGCGAGGTTTATGAGGCCGCTAGCAGCGCTGATAAGAACCACAGCTACATTCCACAGGAATTCACGCTCCGCCCCGATACTTCTTATGTACACCTCACTGCCAACAACACGATTTACGGCACCGAATACAAGGATTTCCCCAAGTTTGATGTTCCCGTTATCTGCGATATGTCCAGCGACATCCTCTCGCGCAAGGTGAACGTCAAGGATTTTGATCTTATCTACGCAGGAGCGCAAAAGAATCTTGGTCCTGCAGGCGTAGTCATCGTCATCGCCAAGAAAAGCTTTTTGGCAACAGCGCGTGAGGAGCTGCCTACTATGCTGAAGTACAGCACCTTTGCCAATAACGATTCTTTGTACAATACACCGCCTGTCTTTGCCATTTATATGGTTAACAAAACTCTGCACTGGATTAAAAAGCAGGGTGGCGTAAACGCTATTGCCAAGAATAATGCAGCAAAGGCTAAGCTCATCTATGACGTTATCGACAACAGCAACGGTTTTTACAAGGGTCATGCTGCTCCCGAAGCTCGCAGTAATATGAACATTACCTTCAATTTGGCTACGCCGGAAATGGAGAAGGATTTCGTAGCTAAGGGCAAGGCTGCAGGCTTTGTCGGTATCGGCGGTCATCGTCTTGTCGGCGGCTGTCGCGCCAGTGCCTATAATGCAGTGCCGCTGGAGGCCTGCAAGGCGTTGGCGGAGTTTATGGAAGAATATATGAAGGAAAACAAATAACAGGAGGATAAATCACCATGAAAATTTTTGTCAGCAACGATATCAGCGAAAAAGGCGTAGCTCTGCTGCGCGAACACTTTGATGTAGATGTAATGCCCAACATGAAGCCGGAGGAGCTTATTAAGGTTATCAACAATTACGATGGTCTGGTAACCCGCAGCATGACAAAGGTAACCAAGGAGGTTATCGAAGCCTCCACTCGCCTGAAGGTTATCGGCCGCGCCGGCGTTGGCGTTGACAACATCGATATTCCTGCCGCTACCGCTAAAGGCATCGTCGTACTCAACACCCCGGAAGGCAACACCATGGCAGCTACCGAGCACACCGTTGCTATGATGATGGCTATGACTCGTCACATTCCGCAAGCCCATCAATCCATTCAGGAAGGCAAATGGGACCGCAAATCCTTTGACGGCATTCAGGTACAGGGCAAAACCCTTGGCATCATCGGCGTCGGCCGTATCGGTTCGCGCATTGCCAAACGTATGCAGGCTATGGAAATGACCACCATTGGTTACGATCCTTATATTACCGAAGAACGTGCGCATCAGGTTGGCGTTGAGCTGGTTGATTTTGACACTCTGCTGGCTAAATCCGATTACATCACCATCCACACTCCGCTCACCAAAGAAACCGAAAAAATGCTGAACGCCGAAGCTATTGCCAAAATGAAGGACGGCGTGCGCATTGTCAACTGCGCCCGCGGCGGCTGCATGGATCCCGAAGCTATTGCCGAAGGCGTTAAATCCGGTAAAATTGCCGGCGCTGCCATTGACGTTTATCCGACCGAACCGCTTACCAAAGAAAATAACCCCTTCCTAGGCCTGTTCAACGTTGTACAAACTCCGCACCTTGGTGCTTCCACCATCGAAGCGCAAATCGGTGTAGCTGTTGATGTTGCTTACGGCGTAATCGATGCTCTCGAAGGCCGTCCGGTTATGACCGCCGTTAATATGGCGCCCATTCCGAAAAGCGTGGCAGCAGTTATCCAACCGTACTTCAAGCTGGCAGAACGTATGGGTACCGTGGGCATCTATTTGGCAGACGGACCGATTAAGAGCGTTGAGGTAGAATACACCGGTGCGCTTGCCGAAACCGAAACCCAGGCTCTTACTACCGCCTTCCTCAAAGGCCTGCTGAACCCAATTCTGCAGGAAAGCGTTAACTTCGTCAATGCTCCCGGCATTGCTAAAAAACGCAACCTGGAGGTTAAAGAGGTTAAGGCTAACAAGCCAGGTTACTTCACTACCGCTATCAATGTAAAAATTGCTACTGCCAAGGGCACACATAAAATCGAAGGCACTTTGTTCGACGGCAAGCAGCCTAAAATTGTACAAATCGACCAATATCATGTTGACTTCAATCCCGAAGGCTACCTGCTGCTGGCACCGCACGTCAACAAGCCTAATATGATCGGTCAAATGGCAACTATTTTGGGCAGCGCCGGCATCAACATCAACGGCATGCAGGTTGGCAGCACTCCTAAATCCGACACCAACATTATGGCGATTGCTGTTGGCGATGATATTCCTAACGATATTATGCTGCAGCTGCGTGGTGTGGAAGGCATTATTGACGTTAAGCTTATCAACTGCGAAGGCTAATCACTATATAAATTACAGTGAGGAAATTCTATGAGAATAATTTTAGTCCGACACGGCGAAACAACCTGGAATATAGAAGGCAGATACCAAGGACAGGAGGATACACCGCTGAGCGAGCGCGGTCTGCGCCAAGGCCACCTGCTGGCCGAGGGCTTGCACCATATCCCTATTGATGTGTGCATCTCCAGCCCACTGCAGCGCTCCTACCAAACCTGCAAGTTTTGCGCCGATCTGCACAAGCTGCCGGTAGCAACAGATGAGCGTCTGCTGGAAATAAATCACGGCAGCTGGGAAGGCGTGCTGGCAGCGGAAATTGCCAAGCAATTTCCGCAGGAGTTTGCCCTGTGGCACACCAGGCCGCACCTAGTACAAATGCCTGACGGCGGCGAAAGCCTGGAGGATGTGCGCAAGCGTGCGCGCGCTGCCTTTGACGATTATGCTGCCAAATATATCGATAAGACTGTGCTGGTTGCTGCGCATGATGCAGTGAACAAAGCGATTATCTGTGATTTGATTGGCCTTGATATGTCGCACTTCTGGCAGATTAAGCAGGATAATACCTGTATCAATGTACTTGAATATAACGAAGGTGTTTGGCGCGTAGTGCTGCTGAACTCCACCAATCATTTAGGCTTCCTGTTCAGCGGTATTGAGCAGGCCGGCCTGTAATTAAACAAAGCAAAACTACCGTCCTGCGCAGCAAAGCTGCGAGGGCGGTAGTTTTTTGTCTTTCTTGTCAAAATTTTGTTTGCATGATACAATATTACAGACAACCGTGTTGCGGGCGCATCCAAGAAGCAAGTCCATAGGACGAAGCTGATTGGTACTGCGCGCCATGTGATAGCACCCCAAGAGGCGTAGCCGATTGGTTTGGTGCGAACCACTGCAGGGTGGCGTTGCCGAAATTCCGTTGGAATGGAGGTGATGCTTATGAAAAATTACGACTTCAAAGATCTTATGGCCTTTGGCGTATTTATTCTGGCGTTACTGACATTTATATTTCAGTTCAGCAAATAATCCAGACATAAGAAAACCACCCCAAAACTTGCCGGTCGCAGGGTGGATTTTCTTACCACATTGAACTGGCAACCCACCTTGTGGGCGGTTGTCTTTCTATATTTATTATACCACATCAAAATATTTTTGCAATACAGTAATCCAGACATAGAAAAACCGCCTCTGTAGTTTGCCGTTCACTGAGGCGGATTTTCTGACCCTTTGAATCGGCAACCCACCTTGTTGCGGGCGCATCCAAGAAGCAAGTCCATAGGACGATGCTGATTGGTATATGCGCGCCATGCAATAGTGCCCCAAGAGGCGCAGCCGATTGGATTGGCACGAACTGCTTAGGCGGTTGTCTTTCTATTTTTATTATACCACATCCAAATAATTTTGCAACACAAAGCCCCCTCACCTTTCGGCGAGGGGGCCTTTATACGCGCGTGTATTATTTTTGTGTTACTTGCTAATCGTTAAATTAGAAAGTGAAGGTTACGTCAGCCCAAACGCGTTGGTCATCAGTCTTGCTGTCCAGTTTGGATTCGGTGTCGTAGTAAGCTACAGTACCAACGATGTTTTTAGCGAAGGTGTAGTTAGCGCCAACGCCGTAGCCTTTGAAGCCATCGTTATCAAAGGTGTTTGCATCAGTGGTGTGTGCAATGTAGGTTTGGCCGCCCAGGTCATAGTAGTTAGCGAACAGGCCCCAGGAACCAGCGTCGGAAGCATCAGCGCCTTTGTATGCCAGACCTGCAGTCCAGCCATCATCATCAAGAACTTTTTCATCAACACCTTTAAGGCTCTTATCACCTTTCAAGTACATAGCGGACAGGTTTACATCACCCATGGTGTAATCAGCGCCAACATACCAAATAGCATTGTCAGCATCTTCAACGTCACCAAGGTCTTTGTAGTTTACGTAACCAGCAGCAGCATTCAGGTCACCGAAGGAACCTGCCAGTTCACCACCAGCATAGTTGCCACCGTCAACTTCTGTAGCTTTACCAGCAAAGCCGGTTACTTTTACTTTGTCGCCATAGGAAACTTCAGCGCCATCAACCAGATCATCATAAATGTTGCCGTTAGCGAAGAATGCATTGTAACGGCCAGCGGTTACAGCCAGACCACCGATTTTACCTTCAACATATGCACGATTGAATTCGGTTTTTTCATTACCAGCATTGTCATCAAAATCTTGGGTGTTTTCAATCATGCCAGTGTAGGACCAGTCATCATTGATTTGGCCGTTAATCCAAATACGAGAACGCAGGTCATTTTCATAAGATTTAGGAGAATGATTTTCATCATCACGATGGTTTGCATCACTCTTCATGCTCATGTATTTGTAACGCAGTTCGCCAGTTACTTTTACATTGTCAGCTTTTTTCTCCAGGTTAGCAACGCGAACGCCCAAGTTGTCCAGTTCGTCAGCGAATTCAGCAGCCAGTTTATCAACGTTAGCGCCTTTTGCCATTGCTTTAGCAACGATTTGAGCCATTTCATAACGGGTCATCAGCTTGTCGCCACCGAAGGTGGAGTCGCCGTAGCCTTCGATTACGCCGGCAGCAGCCAGTTTGTTGATGCTGTCATAAGCCCAGTGACCAGCAGGAACGTCAGAGAACGGGTTAGCAGCGTATGCGGAAGCAGTTACGCCCAGAGCCATAGCCATAGCTAATACTAAAGATTTTTTCATTTTAATTTCCTCCTTTAGGAAAATACATTTGAAAAATTCTGCTACGCTTCTTAGCCTTGGCTTTGATACTCGGCTCGCCGCATCTTTCAGTAAGAGTTGCCTTGTTTCCTCTACCATACTCCTTGCAGTCTGCGTTTTTCGCTGCCCTCAGCAGTTAGCATAAGCAAATTTTTCATGACTCTATTGTACCACTTTTTTAATAACTCTACAAGTGCTTCACAAATTTTTCTTAATTCATGTAAATAAAGAGATTCTACTTCGCAAACAATCATTGATATGTAAGCTTTTCTTTTCAAGTATTTTTTCACAATACAAAAACCGCCTCTGCAAAATTTACAGAAGCGGCTTGGTGTTTAAACTAAATAAGCTATGAATTATTTAACACGCAGAGCACGGTCTACTTCGATGCGTACTGCACGGCCAAATTCTTCATGAGTCCAATCCCAACGGCTGGTCAGAGCTTCAGGAATGGTTTTGTCGCTGTAAATGCGATGCTCGTAAGCTTTACCGGTGAGCTTGTTGTAAGCAACTGCATAGCCTTGCAGGTCGATTTGCAGTCTGCGCTCCTCGCTGGAATCAATAGCTTTGTCATCCAGTTTGTCCAGCTGAACAGCGATAACGATGTCAACATCGCCATCTTTAGCAATCTTTTCCAGAGTTGCAGCACTTGGAACCTTATTGCCAATCTTAGCAGCATCAATAACAGCGGTCAGCTTGTCGTTTTCTACTACTACAAAGCCTTTTTTGCTGTTCAGAACAGCCAGAGCGTTTTTGTAGAAAACCTGACTTGCCAACTCATCTCCGCCTTCAACATTGTTGATTAAGGGCAGCAGGGCAACGCTTGCAGCTTCAGCTGCACCAAAGCAGGGGATGCTGAAGCAGATAGCCATAACGGTCATCAATAAATAACGTAAAACTTTTTTCATTCTTATTCCTCCAGACGCATTAGTATAATGCAGAATATAGGTATATTTTAGCATAAATTTAGGGAAAAATACAGTATTTGCTTAAAATTTTCTGACTTGGTAGTCATTGCTTTTTATTGTAAATTATAATTCAAAAAACGACCGCCCATGCGGGCGGCCGTCTTCTTATACGCGCGTGTTAAATGTTAAGTTGTTGTATGTGGTTGGAATTAGAAAGTGAATACAACTTGAGACCACAGGGTTTGTGCGTCTTTAGTGCCTTCCTTAGCTTCCAGATCATACCATTCAACCTGGCCAACAATGTTCTTAGCAAAGGTGTAGTTAGCAGTTACGCTATAACCTTTGAAGCCTTGATCAGCAGCTTTATAGCTATCAGCATAGCCGTTCATAGTATGATCAACATAGGTAGCAAGACCTTGATCATAGTATTTAGCAACTAAACCCCAGGAACCAGCTTTAGCAGCTTTTGCACCTTTGTAGGAAGCGGTTACTACAAAGCCGTCATCGTCGCCCTTGTAACCATCTTCATCACCATTCAGATACATTGCACCCAGTTTGAAGTTTTTATCGAATGCATAGTTAGCAGCTACAGCCCAAATGCTTTGATCTTTGCCAGTTGCTTTAGCAGCAGCTGTTTGACGATCAATATCTTTGAAGTCATAATAGCCAGCAGCTAAGGACAGTTTGTCAGCTTTGCCGGACAACTCTGCATAGTAAGCTTCGTCAGCTTTAATTTTCTCACTGCTGCCAGGGTCAGCTTTACCATAACCAGCTACTAATTTAACGTCTTTGCCATAAGCAACTTGAACGCCATCAAAACGGTTATCATAAACATTGCCTTCAGCCAGTTTGTTGTTGTAACGACCAGCCTGAACTTTCAAGCCACCCAGTTTACCATTTACGTAAGCACGTTGGAAATCAGTATTTTCATTGCCAGCGTTGTCTTTCAGGTCTTGTTCGTTTTGCAGCATGCCGGTATAAGTCCAGTCATCATTGATTGCACCTTTAATCCAAATACGGGAACGCAGTTTAGTTGCGTAGCCATTGATATCTGCACCATCATCTTTGTAGTGATAACGCAGTTCACCGGTAATCTTTACGTTGTCAGCTTTTTTCTCCAGGTTAGCAACGCGAACGCCCAGATTATCCAGTTCGTCAGCGAATTCAGCAGCCAGTTTGTCAACATTAGCGCCTTTTGCCATTGCTTTAGCAACGATTTGAGCCATTTCATAACGGGTCATCAGCTTGTCGCCACCGAAGGTGGAGTCGCCGTAGCCTTCGATTACGCCGGCAGCAGCCAGTTTGTTGATGCTGTCATAAGCCCAGTGGCCAGCAGGAACGTCAGAGAACGGGTTAGCAGCTTGAGCGGAAGCGGTTACACCAAGAGCCATTGCCATTGCGAGTACTAAGGATTTTTTCATTGTAATTTCCTCCTCTTATCTTAAGAGATTTTTATTTATTACAAAATCCTTCGCAAGTTCCCGCCTGCAAGTCCGGTAAGAGTTGCCTTGTTTCCTCTACCATGCACGAGCTTCGCCTGTGTCCAGGATTTCATAATCAAGGGGTGAAATTATAGATTGGAGTAACTCTATTTACGATTTACTCTAATCTAAATCATACTTATATTATAATGGCGGATAAGTACCTAGTCAAGAGATTTTTTCAGAAAATTTTTAACAGAATAATATTTATTCCTATTAAGAATGTTTGCGATGTTGAGACAGCGCCTTGCACTGGCCTGCCTGCGCTGGAGTAAAACACTTGCCAAAGTCATTTTTAACGCGTTTTAAAGTATACTTGCGAAAATCCCCCGAAAAATTGAAAGTATACTTTCGGAAATTCGCCAAAAATAGTAAATATACTTTCAATTTTGCTTGTACTGTGCTTTTGAGTGGTTTATAATAGAATTGTAAGGCGGTGATATTATGGCTATTATTAAGCAAGAAAATATTTTAAAAGTCCTTGCAGGCTTCAACCCTTGGTGGAAAACTGGTGCAGTAGCCCCTGCATTTCTCAAAAGCTACAAACGAATTTCCTATTATGAAACACTGGAAAAAATTTCTCATACCACTATACGTCGCAACGTCATTCTTTCCGGTGCCAGACGTGTCGGTAAAACAACCATTATATATCAGGTTATCGATAATTTGCTGAAGCAGGGTGTTGCGCCTGAGCAAATCGTTTTTATCTCCCTAGATCATCCTATTTTAAAATTAAGCAGCATGGATGCCATATTAGAATGCTATCACGAAAATATTCATCCTGATAAAGATGTTTATTACTTTTTTGATGAAATCCAATATGCTGCTGATTGGCCCGGTTGGTTAAAAATCATCTACGACACACAACCTGAAAGCAAGGTTATTGCAACCGGTTCTGCAAGCCCGGCTCTGGTAAAGGGCAGCACCGAAAGTGGTGCCGGCCGCTGGTCTGTAATTCAGGTACCAACGCTTTCTTTTTATGAATATTGTTCACTTATCGGCATCAGTATCACAAATCTTCCCAAAAATCTGTTGCTTTCGCAGCTGCTGTCGATGACTCAGGCCGAGCGTACCAATATTATGCTCAAATTAGAAAGCCTCCGACTGCACTTTAACCGCTATCTTCTTGTTGGTGGCTTCCCGGAGCTTGCTTTAGCTGAGGATGATTTTTTTGCGCAGCAGATTATGCGTGAAGACATTGTAGACAAGGTTTTAAAGCGAGATTTACCTGCCTTGTATAATATCCGTAATCCCCTGGAATTGGAGCGCATCTTTCTCTACCTGTGCAATGTTTCCTCTGAAATCGTTTCCTACGACAGCATTGCCAAAGAACTGAATGGTGTATCACGCCCTACTGTGGAAAATTATGTCCGCTACCTGGAAAGTGCTAATTTAATCTACATCAGTAATCCTGTCCATATCGAAGGCAAAAAAATTCTTAAAAGCAAGCCGAAAATCTATATTGCTGATGCAGCTATACGTAATGCCGTGCTAATGAATGATGACCTGCTCACAAATGCTGCAGAAATGGGTAAAATTGTAGAAACAACTATTTATAAGCATGTTAAAACCTTCTGTTATCGCAAGGCTACCAGCGTAGGCTATTATCGTGCTGCCGGTTCGGAAAAGGAAATAGATGTCGTTGCTGAATATCCTGCTAATAAAGATATTTTGATTGAAGTAAAATATCGTGAGCAAGCACCCATCAGCAACAATGACGCTATCTGTACCCTTGCAGGCAAAGCCGAGCTTGGCATAATTATTACTAAGCGCCAGGACGATTATGGTGTACATGACACACCTGACGGCAAGCAGCTTTTGCGCATCCCGGCCTACGCCTTCTGCTACCTTTTAAGCTTGGCAGAAAAGAATAACATTGCCTCTTTTTAAAGTATACTTGCGAAAATTCCCGAAAAATTGAAAGTATACTTCCGGAAATTCGTCAAAAATCGTAAGTATACTTTCAATTTTGCTTGTGCTGTGCTTTTCTCCGCATAAATAAAAAAAAGCAGCAGTGCCATGCGTTCGGCACTGCTGCTTTCAGAGGGTTGATGTTGTGAAAGGATGTATAAAAAGAAAAGGGGTATTATGTATCAGTCAGTAGGATTGCTAACTGATGAGCTTATTATAAGGCGAACTGACTGATTAGTCAATGGATAATCTGTGAACTTTGCATCGTTTTGATGAACTCTAAAAAATCATCGTACAGCTGCCATCAGCGCGTAAAAAATCGGCGGTACGATAAGCGCCGGCAGCATATTCAGCGTTTTGCAATCGCGCAGCTGCAAAATTCCCAGGCCGCTGCTCATCAGAAAAATGCCACCCAAAACAGAAATTTCTCCCATCAGCGCCGGCGTCATATAAGGCGCAATTACGCCGGCGAAAAGATAAATGCTCCCCTGCCACAAAAGCAGCACCAAGGCTGCCGCTGCAATGCCGATGCCATAGGCCGAGCCAAGAATAATCGACGAAACAAAATCAAGCGTCGCGTTGGTATACAGATAAGTATTGTTGCCGTTGAGCCTGCTTTCAATCGGTCCTAAAATAGAAAGTGTGCCGATGCAGAACAGCAAAATAGCGGTTGAAAGTCCTTCCGCCAGCTTGCTGCCACCCTTGGCGCTTGCCAAAAGCTTGTGAAAGCGTCCGTCTATATCCAGCCACGTTCCTATAACAGTACCAATGGCGATGCTGGCGATAAATAATACCGGATAAGTTGTTTTCGGCATATTGCTGACAAAGGCGTTCGCTCCCAGTCCCACGGTTGCCAGACCAAGGCCGTCGAAAAGCGCTGTTTTATAGCGTTCGTTAACACCTCTGCTGAGAAAGCTGCCGATTACAGAGCCGGTTAAAATTGCACTTACATTAACGATTGTTCCTAACATTTTCAATATCCCCTCAAGTTTACAAATACTTCCTGCGCAGGCTACAAAGATTTTACACTTCCCCCGCTCAGGCATCTTTACAGATACCCTTTTATTTTATACTATTATAGTACCAAATACAATTCCTACAAAGGAGGCTAATACGAATGAAAAAAACTCTTCTCACGTTATTTTTAGCGATGGCAGTAGCAGCGGGTGCGTCGGCCGCACAGCAAACAGAAGTTGACAAGGGCGACCGCTTTGACTATAAATATCCTGTTTTCACGCAGAAAAATCCTCAGGCAGCACAGCGTATGAATCGCGATATCCAAAAAATGGTCAGCAAATCGCGCAAGGATTTGCGCCAGCCGGATATGCGTGCTGTCGGCAGCAATTATGAGGTGATTTACGAAAACGACCAGTTTGTCTGCCTTACCTTCAACACCTGGTACTATTATGACAAGGCTGCTCATGGTATGTACTATACACACGGCATTGTTTATGACAAGACTACCGGCAAGCGTGTTCCCTACACCCGCTTCATTGAAAAGCTGGACGCCGAGCAGCTGAAGCAGGATATCAAGGCCAAGAAGCTGCCTGTTTACGGTGCAGATTTAAAGACTGTCAGCGAAGCGCCGTTTATTGATAACATCGACAACTTCAAAGTAAGTAAGGATTATATCATCACCGAGGACGGTCATCTTTATCTGATGTACCAGCCCTACGAGCTTGACTGCTATGCCGCAGGCGTTACCTATGTCAAAGTAAAATAACAGCAACAGAATTAAAGCACTGCTCTGCATCTCCCGTAAGGAAATGTGAGCAGTGCTTTTTTAGTCTGCCTTTTGGAACATCAGCGGCAATTCCAGATTACATGCTTCCAAAAGCTCCTGATTACGCAATACATCCTTCACTGTGGCGTCAGCGGCAATTTTCCCGTCGTGCAGCAAAATTACTCTGTCGCAGGCTGCATAGATAAAATCCAGATCGTGCGAAACAATAAGCTGTGCGCAGGGCAGACTGCGCAGAATATTTATCAGATTGCGGCGGTTTTTAGGATCCAAAGCAGCGGAAGGCTCGTCCATAAGCACCAGCTGCGGTGTAAGCGTCAAAATACCGGCAATCGCCGCCAGCTTTTTCTGACCTCCGCTCAGGCGATAAATCTGACGCTTGGCCAAATTCTCCAAATGCACCTGCGCCAAAGCCTGCGTCACACGTTTCTGCACCTCCTGCTCGCTATAACCGCAATTACGCGCCGCAAAGGCAACATCACTGTAAATATCTGCCATGAAAAGCTGGCTGTCCGAATCCTGAAAGACATAGCCTATACGCCTGCGCAGCTCGCGCAGGTTCTTTTTGTTTAAATCAAGACCGCAAAGCCTTACTTTGCCGATATCTTCTGCCTCCAAAAGACCGACAAAAATTTTCAGCAGTGTTGATTTGCCTACGCCGTTGGCACCGATTAAGCCTATGCGTTCACCTGCCTTGGCGCTGAAGCTGATGTTTTGCAGCACCATAGCGTCCTTATGTTCATGCTTTTTAGCATAAGCAAAGTGCAGATTTTCTATTTCAATAATATTTTCTTCCATCGTCTGTCCAACGCTCCCTTACAGCAAGCTGCCTAAAATCGCAAACACCGGCAACAAGCGGAACACAAGGCAAAAGCCAAGGCTCAGCAGCACAAATGCCAACGCCCCCTTACCGTCCGCCGCACGCTGCAGATAAAACGTACCGTCAAAGCCACGCAGTGCCATGCTTTCGTACACTGTCTGCGCTCTGTCTATGCTGCGCAAAAGCAGCTGTCCCACCAGCGTACCCCAAGCGTTTAAGGCAATCCCCTTACTGTACGGCGCACGCAGAGCGTAGGCAGCACTCATACGGCTTCCCTCCTGCAAAAGTAAAATCAGATAGCGATAGGTCAGCAGCAGCACAACACTCATCACCTTAGGCAGATGCAAAAGCTGCAAAGCGTAACAAATTTGCTCCATCCCGGTTGTCGCAATGAGAAAGTACACTGCCAAAAAGCTCCACAAGCCCTTGAGCAGCAAAACAAACAGCGACACCCAGCCACCGCTGACAGCAATGCCGCCTATATTGAGCAACACTGCCGTATCAAAATAGACATTGGCCAAGCCTAAACCTATGAGCAGAAAGGCAACTGTCCTAAAGCGCTTAATGCCTTCGCATAAGGATAAATCTGCCAGCTGATATAAAAAGACGGGATAAATGCCCATCGCCACAACACCGCTCAAGGCATACTTATCAAACGAAAGCACTGTGAGAATAAAGCACATTACAGCGCCAAGCTTCGCCAGAGGATGCAATTTGTTAACGAGCGTATTTCTACCTGCCAGCTCATCTAAAACGTGAATAGCGGAGATGGCACGCTCAAGCCTGTTCATGGTTGCCCCGGAAGCTCTTTAATACTTTGCCGCCGGCCAGAATCAGCAGCATAACGATTACCGCACCCACAACACCGGCAAAGGAAGTGCCTGCGGCACTTTCGCTGCCGGCAAAATTGTAATCCGGCAGCAGCGCCGTCACGCTTTGCACCGCTTCGCTCAAAGCGTAAACGCTGCTGTCAGCGCTTTCCAGCTCCGTACTGCCTGTCATGCGCTCCAAGGACCACTCCAGGCCATCCGGCAGCTCGGAAGCAAGCAGGGAAAGACCACCGGCCAGAACAACTGCCGCTGCTCCCATAATCGCCAGCACATTTTTCAAAGATACACTGCTTGCAGACTCACTTTCCTCCGCACACCACAAAAGTGAGGGACGGGCAGCAAACAAAAATACCAAAACCGCTGCGGTAATTGCACCCTCAACCAAGCCGATTGCCAGATGAATAGGCTGCATAAACAGCAGAAAAGCAGCAAAGGGTAATTGCGTAATTCCCGACAGCAGCGTTTCAACCGAAACAGAAAAAGCACCCAGCTGCAAGGAAAGTACACTGCCAAGAACCGATGCGATGATAATTTTGGTGCGTGTCATACCGCTGCGCATCGCCAGCGCCCAAATTACGCCACCGCCGACAAAGCAGCCGTAAAACGCCATATTCCAAATGTTAGCGCCCAGCGCCAGCAGACCGCCGTCCGCAAACAGCAGGCATTGAATCAGCAGCACGCCGATCATCGTCAAAAAAGCAGCGTAAGGACCGACAACAGCCGCCAACAGCATACCGCCGCACAAATGGCCCGATGAGCCTGTTCCCGGTATGGTAAAGTTAAGCATCTGTACCGCAAAAACGAATGCTCCCATCACGCCCATCACAGGTAAAATTTTGTCATTGCGCTCCTGTTGCACCTTGCGCAACGCGTAGCCTGCAGCAACTAAGGAGCAGGCGTACATGCCGCCGGCAACAGCGGACGAAAGCAAAGCATCTGCCATATGCATAAATATCACTCCGTTTTCTGAAATTTATCTTGTTGACTAATTATATCATTGGAGCTTGCTCCAAAGTCAAGCAAAAAAAGAGGACTGCCGAGAGACAGTCCTCCAAAGCTTGTAAAAAATTACTTCTTATCCAGCACGCAGATTTCAATTCCCGACGCAGCCATCATATCCTCCGCCAGCTTATCCGGATAAGGATTAGCATAAACAATGCGCTTAATGCCTGCGTTAATCAAAATCTTGGTGCAGACCACACATGGCTGATGCGTACAGTACAGCGTACCGCCGTTGACAGACACACCATGATAGGCAGCCTGAACAACAGCATTCTGCTCCGCATGAATACCGCGGCAAAGCTCGTGCATCTGCCCCGAAGGCACATGCAGCTGCTCGCGCAGGCAGCCCGTAACCTCACAGTGAGGCAAATCCTTAGGCGTACCGTTATAGCCTGTCGCTACAATCTGTTTATTTTTGACAATTACCGCGCCGACACTGCGGCGCATACAGGTTGAACGGCTGCTGACTACTCTGGCAATCTCCATAAAGTAATCATCCCAGCCGGGTCTTGTTTTGCGTTCCATAATTTTTTATACCGTACCAAAAATTCTGTCGCCTGCATCGCCCAAGCCCGGCACGATGTAGCCATGCTCATTAAGATGATCATCAAGCACAACAGTGTAGATAGGCACATCAGGATGTGCTGCATTCAGTTTTTCTACACCTTCGGGAGCAGCAACGAGGCACATGAAGCGCAGGTTTTTCATACCACGCTTTTTGAGCTGGTCAATAGCAGCAATAGCACTGCCGCCGGTTGCCAGCATCGGGTCAACAACAATAGTATAAGCGTCCATATCCGCAGGCAGCTTGCAGTAATACTCCATCGGCAGCAGAGTTTCTTCGTTACGGCTCATGCCGATATGACCAACATTGGCTTCGGGAATAACACTGAGTACGCCCTCCATAAAGCCCAGGCCTGCACGCAGGATAGGCACAACAGTGACACTGCCTTTAATACGACAGCCGGTGGTTTCGCACAGCGGAGTGGTAACCTTTACTTCTTCCACAGGTAAATCTCTGGTAGTTTCAAAGGTCAGCAGCGCTGCAACCTCACTGATGATGTGGCGGAAGGTTACGCTCTTGGTATCCTTGTCACGCAGGATAGTCATTTTTGCTTGCAGCAAAGGATGGTTTACTACATTGATTTGCATTGGATATATCGCTCCTTTTCTTATTAAGACGAAGCGGATAAAGCTTTATCGGTCGTCTTAATTATAAATTAGTATATAACGGATACTTAGCGCACAGTGCAGCAACACGTTTTGCAGCCTCTGCATGCTTATCAGTATCTTCAGGGTTATTGAGCACCAGGCCCATAATAGAAGCAACCTCTTTGAAGTCCTCTTCTTTGAAGCCGCGGGTAGTAGCAGCCGGAGTACCCAAACGGATGCCGCTGGTTACAAACGGGCTGGCAGGATCAAACGGAATAGTGTTTTTATTGCAGGTAATGCCAATATTATCCAGCAGCTTTTCTGCTTCCTTACCGGTCAGGTTTTTGTTGCGTACATCAACCAGAATCAGATGGTTGTCGGTACCGCCGGAAACCAGACGGAAGCCTTCAGCCTTGAGACCTTCGGCAAAAGCCTTGGCATTCTTGACAATATTTTCTGCGTACTCTCTGAATTCAGGCTTCAGAGCTTCGCCGAAAGCAACAGCCTTAGCAGCAATAACGTGCATCAGCGGGCCACCCTGGATGCCGGGGAAAATAGCCTTGTTGATTTTCTTGGCATATTCCTCATTGTTGGTCAGAATCAGACCGCCGCGAGGACCGCGCAGAGTTTTGTGGGTGGTAGTGGTTACGATATCAGCATACGGAACCGGAGACGGATGCAGACCTGCTGCAACCAAGCCGGCGATGTGTGCCATATCAACCAGCAGCAGAGCGCCGTTAGCATGAGCAATATCAGCGATGCGTTTGAAATCGATAATCCGCGGATAAGCGCTGGCACCGGCAACAATCAGTTTCGGATGATGTTCTTTAGCCAGCTTGTCCATAGCATCATAATCAATCAGCTCGGTTTCCGGATTAACGCCATAATGAACAACGTTAAAATAGGTACCGGAAATATTTACCGGGGATCCATGGCTAAGATGACCGCCTTGGGACAGGTCCATACCCATGATGGTATCGCCGGGTTTCAGGAAAGCAAAGTACACGGTCATATTGGTGCTGGCACCGCAGTGAGCCTGTACGTTAGCATATTCGGCATGGAATAATTTTTTGGCACGTTCAATAGCCAAAGTTTCAACCTTATCAACATATTCACAGCCGCCATAATAACGATGACCGGGATAGCCTTCAGCATACTTATTGGTCAGTACGCTGCCCATAGCCTCCATTACTGCGGGAGTAACGATGTTTTCGGATGCAATCAGTTCGATTTTGTCACGTTGGCGGTTCAGCTCCGCATCAATGTAACCTTTCAGCTCAGGATCAACTACGCTAAGTTTTTCCAGATTCATTTTAAGTCCCTCCTAAAAATAAAACATTAAATATCAACCAGTTTTATCCACAGGCTGTGGATAAGCGCTCAGAAAATCTGCTCTACTAAAAGACGCAGATGATGCCTTATACCATAGGAAAAATACAAATCGTTCATAAGATTTCAAATGCTAGACGTCACTGCCGACGGCGTATTTTTCATACGTTGAGAAAATTATAACGACGCAGATGGTGCTATGGACGATTGTAAATCGTTCAGAAGTTATCAGATGCTAGGCGTCACTGCCGACGGCATATTTCTATACGTCGAGGCAGGGACAACAACGCAGATGGTGCCTTATGGGCGATTTTCCAGATATTGGGCACGCGGTCCCCCCACCAACGGCGGACGAGTTTTAGCGGCAGTCAGCACTGCTTCGCCAATTTTTTTATATTGCAGGCGTACAGGTACAGCAACTCGTTTGAGATGCATGCCGATGAGCGTCTGGCCAATATCAATGCCAAGATGAGCAGAAATCTTTTCTACTACTACAGGTTCAGCAAAATTTTCGTAGGCAGCAGTTGCCATAGCGCCGCCGGCATGAGCCACCGGACGCACGGTAACCTCCTCAAGATTGTAGCATTCGGCTGTAGCTGCCTCCACTACTAAGGAACGGTTGAGATGCTCGCAGCATTGTACGGCAAGATAAAGCTCGTGTGCATCGCACACTGCCTTCAGCGCCTTGAACATAGCAACAGCTGTTTCACTGCTGCCGCCGGTGCCGATTTTGTTGCCGAGTACTTCGCTGGTGCTGCAGCCAAGCACGAAAATCTGTCCCTTTTTAGGCTTTGCTATACTAATGAGCTCTTCAGCAGCTGCTGCCAGCTCCTTAGCTATTTGCATATTTGTTTCCATTGTTGCTTTACTTCTTTTCTGTTTATTTTCAGAAACGCAAGAATCGTTTAGGCTGCAACGCAAAGACGATTATTTTGCTTCCAAATCCATGATTTTATTTACACGGCGTTCATGACGACCACCGGCAAATTCAGTTTCCAGCCAAGCGTCGGTAATCATTTCTGCCAGACCTACGCCCAGAACACGCTCGCCCATGCAGAGGACGTTGGCATTGTTATGCTCACGGCTCATTTTAGCGGAGAAAACATCACCGCACAAAGCAGCGCGAATACCCTTGCATTTATTAGCAGCGATAGAAATACCGATACCGGTACCGCAAATCAGGATGCCCTTTTGCGCACCGCTGGCACCGCTGGTAATATCCTCGCACAGCTTAGCAGCATAGTCGGGATAATCTACGGAATCTTCGCTGTAGGTACCATGGTCAACAACCTCGATGCCTTTATCCTCTAAATATTTTTTGATATGCTCCTTCAGATGGAAGCCGCCATGATCACAAGCCATTGCAATTTTCATAAATAATCTTCTCCTCTCCTGTTTTTTAATGCCAGGATTATCTTTAACCTTTATTGTAACATAAATGTCGGTAAATTTACATTATTTTTTAAATGCAGGCTGCCGTTTTCCAGCGTTATAATCTGATAGCCCGCAGCCTTACGCAGGCGGTTCATGATTGCCAGTCCCAGGCCGTCCTCCTCCACGCCTTCGGCGAGAATAACGTCCGGACAGGTACGGTCAAAATCACGCAGCAGGTAGAACAAATCAGCAGCCAGCTGTTCACGGCTGTCACCCCAGCAGGAAAGCTGCAGCTGCTGCTTTTCGACAAGCTCTGCCAGCTCGCTTTCCAGCTCATGTCCGCACAGCACGCCGACGGTTTTGCTTTCAGCCAGAGCCTTGGCAATAACCTGCGGCAAACATTTGCAAGCTTCGCCTTCAAACAGGTAAACAGGTGCCTTCGGCGCATAATGACGGTACTTCATTCCCGGAGCCTTGGGCTTAAAGTTTTTATCTCCCTGCAGGGCAGGGTCAATCTCTACCGCACCCATAACCTCCGTCAGCATTTCATAGGTAATGCCGCCCGGTCGCAGGATAGTGGGAACAGCACTCGTTGTATCCACCACGGTGGATTCCAGCCCGATGCCGCAGTTGCCGCCATCAAGCATACCGGCAATTTTTCCCTGCATATCCTCCAGCACGTCCTGAGCATTCGTCGGGCTCGGACGACCGGAAATATTGGCCGACGGCGCCGCAATAGGGCAACCGCAGGCGCGGATAAAATCCTGGGCGAATTTATTGGATGGGAAGCGTACAGCGACAGTTTCCAGTCCTGCGCTTACAGCGTCAGGCACAATAGCAGATTTATTGACAATCAGCGTCAGCGGTCCCGGCCAAAAATGCTCCATAAGCTTTTTTGCATTAGCGTTCAGGCAGGTAGTCAGCTGCGCAATATCTTCCTTTTTAGCGATATGCAGAATCAACGGATTATCGTTAGGTCTGCCCTTGGCAGCAAAAATCTTGGCTACAGCCTCAGGATTCAGTCCATCCGCACCCAGGCCGTAAACTGTTTCCGTCGGGAATGATACAACCTCACCCGCACGGATTAATGCCGCTGCCTCCTGCATAATCTCTTGATTATCAGAGTTCTTTTGTAATTTCCAGTAGGATGTTTTCATATTTATCCTCACCCTCTTTTTCTTTTAAAGCAAAAATCATGCGCGGTATGCCTGCATAGTCCATACGCACAGCAGTTTTGGCAAAGCCATGCTCCAGACACAGCTTTTGCACCGCTTCGCTTTGGTCAATGCCGATTTCAAACGCCAGCAATCCATCCTCAGCCAGATGCTCCGCAGCCTCGGCACAGATGCGGCGGTAAAAATCAAGTCCGTCCGCACCGCCGTCAAGCGCAGTGCGTGGCTCCTGCTGTACATCCTGCGCCAGCGTTGCAATATCGGCAGCAGGAATATACGGCGGATTCGAAACGATGATGTCAAACTTTTTCTCTACAGGCACGTTGCTGAACAAATCGCTTTGGCGGAAGGCCACACGCTTATCCACGCCGATAGCAGCGGCATTTTCCTTCGCCACCGCCAAGGCCTCGTTGCTGATATCCACGCCCACGCCTACGGCAGCAGGCAGATAATCAAGCAGCGAAACGATGATAGCACCGCTGCCGGTACCGATATCCAAAGCCTTTACGGCACCGTCTGCACGCAGCATCGGCGCTGCCTTCACCAGGCTTTCCACCAACAGCTCCGTTTCCGGACGCGGCACCAGGGTAGCAGGCGTAACCTTAAAGTTATTGCGCATAAAGGCACGCTCGCCGATAATGTAGGCCAGCGGCTCATGCTTAGCGCGTCGCTCTACATAAGAGCGCATCTTGTCGCGCTCCTCCTCACTGAGAGGCTTGTCAAACTCTGTATACAGCTTAATACGTTCACATTTCAAGACAGCACAAAGCAGCACTTCGGCATCAAGGCGTGGATTTTCCACGCCCTTAGCCTCGAAGTGCTGCTTAGTCCAGTTTAAGATTTTCATAATCGTCCAAACCGGCTTATCCATTTTATTTCACCTGCCGTAATTGTTCGCTTTGCTTAGCAGTAATCAGCGCACCCAGCAGCTCGTCCAGATCACCGTTGACAATGCTGTCCAGCTTATGCAAGGTCAGACCGATGCGGTGGTCGGTAACGCGTCCCTGCGGATAGTTGTAGGTACGGATACGCTCGCTGCGGTCGCCTGTTCCTACCTGACTCTTGCGGTCCTCGGCAGTAGCGGCACGCTGCTCCTCCTGCGCCTGCTCCAAAATACGCGCACGCAATACACGCATACATTTTTCACGGTTCTTCAGCTGAGATTTTTCATCCTGACACTGTGCCACAATACCTGTCGGAATGTGGGTAATACGCACTGCAGATTCGGTTTTGTTTACGTACTGGCCGCCGGCACCGCCTGCACGGTAGGTATCGACACGCAGGTCTGCAGGATTGATTTCTACATCAACCTCTTCAGCCTCCGGCAGTACAGCCACGGTAACGGTAGAGGTGTGCACACGTCCCTGGGATTCGGTTTCCGGCACGCGCTGTACACGATGTACGCCGCTTTCGAATTTCATACGGCTGTAAACGCTGTCGCCGCTGATCTGGAATACTACTTCCTTAAAGCCGCCCAGCTCAGTCGGGTTGGAATCCATAACCTCAACGCGCCAGCCACGGGTTTCTGCATAGCGCAGATACATACGGAAGAGAACACCGGCAAAAAGTGCAGCCTCATCACCGCCGGCACCGCCGCGGATTTCCACGATAACGTTTTTATCATCGTTCGGGTCGGAAGGCAGCAAAAGAATCGTGAGCTTTTCCTCATATTCTTCAATCTGCGGTTTGAGCTCCTTCAGCTCTTCTTTTGCCATTTCAACCAGCTCTTCGTCATCGCCTGCTGCAAGCAGCTCCTCTGCCTCATCGCGAGCCTTAATCATATCGCGATATTCACGGTAAGCGGTAACAATCGGTTCCAGCTTGGCATGCGCTTTGGTAGCCTTCAGCCAGTTGGTCTGGTCGGCAATAACCTCGGGGTCACTGATTTTTGCCTCTAAGTCTAAATATCTGTCTTCTAGTGCCTGCAATTTGTCGAGCATTAGAAATTCTCCTCTCAAGTGTTATGTTAGTCTTATAAATTTAATTCAAAGTGATTCGTTAAGAAAACATTCTCTCCTACAAGCGAAGTGTTCAATATAACGTTATTTTAAAGGCAGAATAGTGCAGTCCCCTCTCAGTCGCCCTACGGGCGCCAGCTCTCCCCAAGGAGAGCCTCATAGATCAGCCTGCAAATCTATATAATCACTTTTATTCTATAATTTCTTCAGGCGGCAGCACTGCCTTCAGCGAAGCAATCGCCACCTCAATCTGGCTGTCATCAGGCTGACGCGTGGTCAGCTTCTGCAGCAAAAGTCCCGGCATAATTGCCATATGCACCAGCTTATTATCGTTATGCGCACCGGCAAAACGAATAATCTCATAGCTGACGCCCGCAATTACCGGCATCAGCACTACGCGGGAAGCAATACGCTCCAGCAGGCTGGGCCAGCCCAGGAAGGTAAAAATAAACATGCTTATCAGCATGACAATCATCAGAAAGTTAGTGCCGCAGCGCGGGTGCAGTGTGCTGAACGGACGCACATTTTCTACACGCAGAGGCAAGCCTGCCTCATAGGTGTAAATAGTTTTATGCTCCGCACCGTGATACTGAAATACGCGCTGAATATCCTCCATCGAGGAAATCGCTGCAATATAGGCCAGGAAAATAACCATACGCAGCACGCCCTCAGCCAGGTTGAGCATCATCGGATCCTCAGTCAGCTCATGCAGAAAACGCATAGACCAGGTCGGGATAACAATAAACAGACCGACAGCCAGCAATACGGAAGTACCAATAGTCATCGCCATCTCCTTGCCTGTCAGCTGCTCGTCCTCTTCGCCGGAAACCTGTGCCGAATAGGCCAAGGCCTTGATACCGTCATATAATGATTCAAATAAAGCAATAACGCCGCGAAGCAGCGGTTTTTTCAAAACAGGATATTTATCACGGATACTGTTGACAGGATTTACATCCACGGCAATTTCTCCGTCAGGTTGGCGTACGGCAACAGCCACCTTATGTGGTCCGCGCATCATAACGCCCTCAATTACGGCTTGTCCGCCTACAGATAATTTTTTCGTGCTCATAGATATACTCCGTAAAACTAAATAAAGCAGAACCCGCATGTGCAAGCTCTGCCTTATTGTATAGATTATTGTTCTTTGTTGTAACGTTTGTTGAACTTCTCGATACGGCCACGAGCAGCTACGTTACGTTGTTGACCAGTGAAGAATGGATGGCATTTAGAGCAAACATCCACGCGTAATTCTTTCTTAGTGCTACCAGTTACGAAGCTTGCACCACATGCGCAGATAGCAGTAACTTCACCGTAATTCGGATGAATCTTTTCTTTCATTCTTTACACCTCTCTTTGCTAAGAACATTATATTCATAATTTAGAAGCTGCCTTGCTTGGCAAAGCGGCTTGCATTAACACTAGATTAGTGTAACATATCCTACAAGTAAACGCAAGCTATTTTTTACTAAAATCGGCAACACCCTGCAGATAATTAATAAACTGCTGCGCTGTACGCCCGGAAATGCCGCCGTGATGCAACTCCCACTTACGCGCTTCGGCACAAAGGAAGTCGTCATCAAGCTCCAGTCCCTGCTTTTTAGCCAGCTCGCAGACAATTTTGTAGTACTCCTTCTGCGTAGGCTGTCCATAATAAATCGTGCAGCCGAAGCGATTAACCAGAGAAAGTTTTTCCTGCATCGTATCCGACTTATAGATACCGTCCTCCTGCGTTACATCGTTGCGGTCCTTCCACGTTTCGTTAATCAGATGTCTGCGGTTAGATGTAGCGTAAATCAAAATATTATCCGGACGCACCTCCAGACCGCCTTCGATGATAGCCTTCAGATATTTGTATTCGATTTCAAATTCCTCGAACGACAAATCATCCATATAGATAATGAAGCGGTAGTTACGGTTTTTTATTTGGGCAATAACCTGTGATAAGTCACGGAACTGATGCTTGTAGATTTCAATCATCCGCAGTCCCTGATCATAATATTTGTTGATAAGCGCCTTAATACTGCTGGATTTGCCTGTACCACTGTCACCAAAAAGCAGCACGTTATTTGCCGGGCGGCCTGCTACAAAAGCCTCCGTATTTTCCAACAGGCGCTTCTTCTGGTCCTCATAACCGATGAGATCAGCAAAGATAATCTGCTCCGTATTGGATATTGGCACCAGCTCTGGCGCGCCCTGCTGCGCCTGCGCTATGCGGAAGGCCTTGTTCAGACCAAGCTTGCCCACGCCGTAATCATGATAGAATTTGGTAACGCAGGCGAAAAACTCATCAGCATCGGCAGCACCTTCCAAAGCAGTGCTGAGTGCCTGCACCTTATCGCTGATATTTTTGTTATAGCGACGCTCCTGCTTTACCACAGCCTGATAATTGCTGATTAACGAAAAGCAGTTAATCTCCAGCGCACGCTCCAATTCACTGAAATCGTAGGCAAAAAGCTGCTGAAAAATTTTGAAGTCATGCTTGGCAAACTGATTCACGCTGCCATCACAGGCACCAACCTTTTCACAGGTAATAGCAAAGGGATTTTCACAGCTTACCAGTAAAAAAGCCAGATAATTGTGCCAAAGATTTTTGTCAAAGCCATAAACGGTGCCGATATCAAGCAGCTTATGTACCTGCTCATAAATTTCCGCTGTCAGCTCTTCGCGGTTATAATCACCCGCTGCAAATTCAGCGCAGATAGCTGCCAACGGCTCCAGCAAATTATCCGCCGGCAGATTGCGGTAAACAACTAATTGTGATACAAGTTTATGCATATCTTTCCCCTCAAATATCTCTATTTTATAAATTCAAACTTCTCTGTATCGAACATTCCCATATCCGTAATGCGCAGCTTGGGAATAACCGGCAGCGCCATAAAGCTCAGGCTGATGAACGGGTCGATGCCGTCTAAAACTCCCTGCGCATGCGCCTTGGCCGCAATCTCATCAAGACTGCCGATAAGCTCCTCGGCAGGTGCGCTGCTCATCAGACCACAGATATTCAGCGGCAGCGTATCAACAACCTCGGTACCCTTGACCAATGTATAACCACCCTGTACGCGTACCAGCTCCTTAGCGGCAGCATTCATTGCTTCCGGACTTGTGCCGATAACAGTTAGGTTATGTGAATCGTGTGCCACAGTTGTCGCTACTGCGCCGTCCTTCAGGCCGTAGCCACGCAAAAGGCCGAGGCCCACATTGCCGGTGCCATGATGTCTTTCCAATACGGCAATCAAGTATACATCGCCGCTTGCCAAGGCAGCGGCAATATCCTTGCCCATAATGGTACTTTTCTCGGTAAAAATTTCACCGGGAAGCATAGTGATAACCGGATATTCCCTGTCATCCGCAAAATGCGACAGGGAGAAGGTTGTGACATCAAACTCTGCAGGCTTCACGCTGCCCTGCAGGCTGGCATTGGGCGTAACAGGCGTAATCTTTTCGCAAGCCTTGAGCGCATCCACACCCTTATGGAAAACAGCCTGCGGAATAAGGCTTTGCAGATTGTCAAAAACTACCAAATCTGCCTCCCAGCCTGGAGCAACGGCACCCATGCGACGCAGGCCGTAAATACGCGCAGCGTTGATAGTTGCCAAGCGCAAAGCACGCACAGGCTCCATGCCTAATGCTATTGCCATTTGTACGCAGTGGCGGATGGTGCCTTCATGGCGGATATCGGCAAGATGCTTATCATCAGTGCAGAAGGCCAGACTGCTTACATCAATGCCCTCATCAATAACGCCACGCAAAATTGCCGTCAGATTACGCGAAGCACTGCCCTCGCGCACCAGCACTGCCAGACCGTTGCGCAGCTTTTCCTTCGCCTCATCCCAGCTGATGCTCTCGTGGTCGGTATCAATGCCGCTGGCAACGTAGGCGGCCAGCTCCTTGCCACAGGGTGCGTGGCCGTCGATTACGCGGCCCAAACCTTGGAACAGGTCCAGCTTTTTCTGTACCTCAGCGGAATTATAAATAACTCCCGGCACGTTCATCATCTCGCCCATGCCCAGTACACCCGGCTCATTGACAAGCTTAATCATATTGCGCGCATCCATCACACAGCCGCTGTGCTCAAAGCGTGTGGCAGGCACGCAGCTAGGCAGGTTCACATAATAGTTCAGCGGCATCTGTCCGCCGGCCTCCAGCATATAGTGAATGCCTGTCGCGCCCGCTACGTTGGCAATCTCGTGCGGGTCGGTAATCAGCGTGGTTACGCCCCAACGCAGCTCCTCGGCGCAGTAATGCTCAGGCACAGCCATCGAGCTTTCTACATGGCAATGTGCATTAATCAGACCGGGCGCAACATATGCTCCCTGCAGGTCGATGATTTTTTCTGCCTTGTCATAACTGCCGACACCGGCAATCATGCCCTCGGCGATAGCAACATCAGCTTCATAAATTGTTTCGGTCAGCACGTCAACAACCCTGCCGTTCTTCAAAAGAATATCAGCAGGGCTGTTACCGAGTGCGACCGCTCTTACACGGTCCATCATATTAATTACCTCAATCCTTTTACACGTAAATATATTTCAGGATAAAGATTACTGCCAGCACATAAACAATCCAGCTGGTTTTTTTGTTTTTGTATTCACCGCTGAGCAGGTTAATTGCCACATAGGAGATAACGCCCATGGAAATACCTTCGGAGATAGAATACATAAAAGGCATTGCTACTGCTGCAACAAAAGCAGGAATAGCCTCAGTCATATCATCAAAGTCTACATTCAGCAGGCTGCTTACCATCAAAAAGCCTACAATTACCAGTGCCGGAGCGGTAGCGAAGGCAGGAATTGCCAGGAAAATCGGTGCAAAGAACAAGCTGAGGAAGAACAGAACAGCTGCAGTAACAGCAGTAAGACCGGTACGGCCGCCGACAGCAACGCCGGCGCTGCTTTCTACGAAGGTAGTAACGGTGGAAGTACCCAGCAACGCACCACCGGTAGTAGCGATGGAGTCAGCCAGCAGAGCGCCTTCAATCTTCGGCAGCTTGCCGTCCTTGTCCAGCATTTTAGCCTTGGAAGCAACACCGATCAAGGTGCCGAGAGTATCAAACAAATCTACAAACATAAAGGAAAGCATGATTGTAATAAAGTTAAAGGTGAAGATAGCACTGAAATCCAGCTGCATAAAGGTCGGTGCCAGACTGGGAACAGAAATGCCGTTAGCAAAGCTGGGCATAACGGAGAACATACCAAGCTTCGGATTCGGTACATAAATACCGGTCAGCTCACAAATCATGCCTAAGCCCCAGGTAACCAGAATACCAACGAGGATACCGCCGGGAACCTTTTTCGTCATCATTACCGCAGTCAGCAGAATACCGATAAGTGCCAGCAAAGCACCGATACCGGTGGACCAGAAGGTGCCGTCTGCCAAAGCAGCCTTAAACGGATACAGGCCGACGAGAGTCGGTCCCGCAACAACGAGCTTGGAATTCTGCAAGCCGATAAAGGTGATGAACAGACCGATACCGCTGGTAACGCCGAACTTAAGCGCAGGCGGAATGGAGTTGAACAACGCTTCGCGCACCTTAGTCAGGGACAGAACAATGAACAGAATACCTTCAACAAAAACTGCTGCCAACGCAACCTGCCAGCTGTAACCCATCTGTCCTACAACAGTATAAGCAAAAAAGGCGTTCAGGCCCATACCCGGAGCAAGAGCAAAAGGATAGTTAGAGAACAGCGCCATGAGCAGAGTACCAAGACAAGCACCCAAAGCAGTAGCGGTAAATACAGCGCCCGCATCCATACCGGCAGCACTTAAAATGCCGGGGTTAACAGCTAAAATATAAGCCATTGTCATAAAGGTGGTGATACCGGCAAGAATTTCTGTGCGGACATCCGTCTGATGTTCCTTCAGGCGGAATGTTTTTTCCAAAAAGTCTGTCATTATTATAGCCTCCTATGCTATCTATTTGCCCAAGCTGCAGGACCCGGGCACAATAATAAAGATTAAGACTGCCTGCACAGCCGTCAAGCCGTTAATATGTTAAAATCTCCGGACCGTTTTCTGTAATCAGAATCTGGTGCTCCCATTGAGCGGAAAGACTGCCGTCACAGGTATAAACAGTCCAGTTGTTGGCTTCGTCAACAAAGATATCTCTGTGTCCCATGTTAATCATCGGCTCAATAGTAAAAATCATTCCCGGTACAAGCACCATCCCGGTTTTGCGTTTGCCTACATGGCAGACGAACGGATCCTCATGGAATTCTACACCAACGCCGTGGCCGCCGAATTCTTCGACAACGGAATAGCCGTGCTTATGTGCCAGCTTGGAAACGGCAGCGCCGATATCTCCCAGAAAACCCCAAGGCTGAGCTGCTTCAATACCGCGCAGCAGACATTGCTTGGTGATTGCAACCAAATCTGCAGCCGGCTTAGCAACCTTGCCAATCATAAACATACGGGATGCGTCAGCATAATAACCATTGTAGATAGTAGAAACGTCTACATTAACAATGTCACCGCTGCGCAGCACGTCATGCTCGCTGGGAATGCCATGACAAACCTGGTCATTAATAGAGGTACACACGCTCTTCGGGAAGCCCTCATAACCCAACGGTGCAGGGATAGCGTTATGCGCTACTGTATATTCGTAAACGATTCTGTCGATATCAGCAGTAGTCATACCGGCCTTAATATACTTGGCAACCTCGTCCAATACGCCTGTATTGATTTTGCAGGCTGCACGGATACCTGCAATCTGCTCCGGGGTTTTAATCATATCACGGTCAGGAACCTCGCAGCCCTGGGCCTGCAGCAACGCAATTTTGGCATCATTCATTTTGTGGCAATCTGCATATGCTTTACCGCTGCCACACCAACATAATTCTTGGTCCAAAGAAAACACTCCTTATCTAAATAATTGTTAAAACTTGTATATTACAACCTTATAACTTCTATTTTACCACATATTTAAGGGAAAAATCACATTTTCGGCTTAAAATTCTCTTACAACGTTCGGTTTTTTGTGTTAAAATTATTTTATATGACTCAATGTTAAGAAAGGAAATTTTTATGGAAGCATATGCAATGTATTTTATCGATTTAATTCTGCACCTGGACAAGCATCTGCCGGAAATTATGATGGCCTACGGTCATCTGATTTACGCAATCCTGTTCATGGTAGTGTTCTGCGAAACTGGTCTGGTAGTCACCCCGTTTTTACCGGGCGATTCGCTGCTTTTCGCCTGCGGCGCTCTTGCTGCTGCCGCACCAGAAGGCATGGATATCAAAATTATCGTGCCCATCTTTTTAGTTTCGGCTGTGCTGGGCGACGCCTGCAATTATATGATAGGCGAGCATCTCGGTATGCACATGATTAAGAAGAACATCATTAAAAAGGAGCATGTCGACAAGGCCAGCGCATTTTATGACAAGCATGGTCACAAGGCGATATTTCTGGCCCGCTTTGTGCCGATTGTGCGTACCTTTGCACCCTTCGTTGCCGGCATCGGCAAAATGCACTACCTGACCTTTGCTCATTACAATGTCATCGGTGCCGTAGTGTGGGTATTTCTCTTTGTCAGCGGCGGTTACTTCTTTGGCAACATCCCTGCCATCAAGCATAATTTCACGCTGGTAACTTTGGGCATCATCGTCTTTTCCCTGTTACCTGTGTTATATGAATTTGTAGGCAAGAAAATTTTAGGCAAGAAGTAAGAAGGTCTTGGAATTTTTGTAACAGGTTCTCCTCCGATAGAGCCTTTACACAGTTAAACTCCAAAGTACATATATAAATTTTAAAAATTGAAGGTGATTTAAAATGACTTATCGTTTTAACAGTGACTACACCGAAGGCTGCCATCCTGCAGTCCTTGAAAAACTCGTGCAAACCAACATGGAACAGACTGACGGCTACGGCCTTGATCCATACTGCGACGAAGCACGCAAATTGATTAGGGAAGCCTTCGCCTGCCCGAACGCTGACGTGCATTTTCTCGTTGGCGGCACCCAAACCAACCTGACGGTTATCTGCGCTGCATTACGTCCGCATCAGGCTGTTTACGGCGCTGTTCCCAGCCATATCAATACGCATGAGGCCGGTGCTATTGAGCATGTAGGCCACCGCGTACTGCCGCTTCCGAGCGAGGACGGCAAGCTCACTGCAGGGCAAATCCGCCACGAATGGAAAATGTACGATACCGATCCCAGCCGCGAGCATTGGGCACAGCCGAAAATGGTTTATATCTCCCAACCGACTGAAATCGGCAGCATGTACAGCAAAAAGGAGCTGCAGGATTTATACCAGGCCTGCAAGGACTGCGGTCTTTACCTCTTTGTTGACGGCGCACGCTTAGGCTATGTTCTTGGCGCTCCCGACAACGATATGACTGCTGCGGATTTGGCAGCTAACTGCGACGTTTTCTATATCGGCGGCACCAAATGCGGCCTGCTCTTCGGCGAAGCAGTTGTTATTTTGAACGACGCACTCAAGCCTGACTTCCGCACTATTGCTAAGCAATGCGGTTCTATCATGGCCAAAGGCCGTCTGCTCGGCGTACAGTTCGGCGCAATTATGAAAGATCACCTTTACAGCAAAATCTGCGGCAAGGGCACACTGCAGGCGCTGAAAATCCGTGATGCACTGTTAGCCAAAGGCTTTAAGTTCGTTACCGAGTCCCCCACCAACCAACAATTTGTTATCATGACTCCGGCACAGTTTGAGAAGCTGAGCGAGGAATTTGCTCTCAGCCATATTGCTTACCTGGAGGACGGCAATTACAGCGTGCGCATTTGCACCAGCTGGGCAACCAAGGACGAAGAGGTTGACAGACTTATTGCTATGATCAACGAGCTGTAAGCTTGACAGAAAACATAAATTTGCTATAATAAAGACAAAGAGAGACTCTGGCAGTGGTGTGTCAGCCCTCTCTGTTGATTGTTGTTATTTGACAAAAGGCTGACATTGACCTCTAATGTCGGTCTTTTGTTATTTTGTAAGCAAAATTACTTACGTTTAGACATAATGGTCGCAACAAGCAAACCAAATGTTAACATTATCTGTAACGCTTCGGCTACTGTCATGCTCCCACCTCCTTACGGAGGAACCGACCTGTCAGAATCTCTAGTGTTATTATAACAGCTATCCTATTTATCGACAATATGTTTGCGAAAATAAAAAGGCGGTCGTTCGACCGTCTTTTTTATTTTGCTCTTTTTACTTCAACTTTTCTACAACGCTCTGCAGCTTTTCCTGCCAGTCGGCGCAATAATCCGCACCGCCCTGCGCGCAGTCGCTCTTGCCGCCGCCACGGCCGCCAAAGGCTTCGTTGAGCAGCTTAATAACACTGCGGCAATCGCCTTCAGTATCCACGCCCAAAGCAACTGCATAGCTGATGCGCTCAGGCTGCACTGCTACCAAAAGGCTCAGCGTGTTTTCCAGTGCGGTAACCTTCGGCAGAAAGGCTTTGATATCCTTGGCATCGTGACCTTCCATAGGCAGAGCCAAAACTTTGACTCCGTCAGCATTCACCGGTGCAGCAGCATACGTTTCCTGCAGCTTTTCTTCCTCAATCTTCAGCAGCTTGCTCTTGGCAATGTCAAGCTGTGCAAGCAAATCATTTTTCTGTTTACTTACAGCAGCAGGCACCTGCTCAGGCTTCACGGAAAGACTTGCAGCAACGCTAAGCAGAATGCTGTTCTTGGCATCCGCATCCAAAAGCGCTCTGCGGCCGCAAACAAACTCTACGCGACAACCGCCCTTGTGCTTTTCATGGCGGATGACCTTAACGCTGCCCAGCATCCCCGTAAACGGCGGGTGTGTACCACAACAAGTGCAGATATCGGCATCCTCAACCGAAACAATACGCAGCGTACCTGTCAGTTTGCTGTTGAACTTACGCATTTTATCCTTCAGCTTGACAGCCTCTGTGCTGTCCATATAGCTGATATGTACCGGGCGATTCTCCCAAATAATCTCATTCGTATATAATTCTGCCTGCAGCAGCTCCTCGTCCGTCAGCTCCTTGTCAAGGTCAATGAAAACATCATCCTCATTCATATGAAAGCCGATGTTGTTGGCCTCAAACAGCTTCCAGCAGGCGTAGGACAAAAGATGCTCGCCCAAATGCTGCTGCATTCTGTCCAGACGCACAGACCAGTCCAGCACAGCCTCTACCTCGGCACCAACCTCTAGCGGCTTGTCGCACTCATGGTAGATGTGACCGTCCTTTTCGCTTACATGGCTTACGACCGCATCAGCCAGCTTGCCTCTGTCGCTCAGTTGACCGCCGCCCTCCGGGAAGAAAACAGTCTGGTCCAGCTCAACCAGATACTTGCCATCCTTGAGCGTGCAGGCCGTAACCTTCGCCACGCACTGTTTGAGCAAAGAATTATTTTCAAAAAGCTTAATTGTCATTTTTTATTCCCCCTCATGAAATCTATCTGTCTTTGATAACCATTATTGTATCACTAAATTGCTAAAGTGTGTTATAATCAGTTATACAAGTCCAAAAAAATTCTATTGAAGCGAATAAGGAGCAATAAATGTTTCAAAATTTACTTTTTGATTTAGATGGTACCCTGACAAATTCCGCTGAGGGTATCACCAAATGCGTGCAATACGCCCTGCGCGCTCAAAATATTGAAGAACCCGATTTAAAAAAGCTGGAGGTTTTCATCGGCCCGCCCCTGCGCGACAGCTTTATCAAATATTACGGCATGACCAGAGAGCAGGCTGAAATCGGCGTAGAAAAATATCGTGAACGCTACACCGATATCGGTATCTGGGAGAACAAGGTTTATCCCGGTATCATGGAATTATTGGCTGACCTGCAGCAGGATGGCCGCCGCCTCGGCATGGCTACCGCCAAGCCGGAGGTTTTTGCGCTGAGAATTGCCGAACGCTTTGGCTTCAACCCCTATTTGGAAGATATAACCGGCTGCAGCCTGGATGGTAAAACCGATAAGAAAGCTTTAGTAGTTGCCGCCGCTCTGGAAAAATGGCAGCTCACTACATCCGAAGCTAAAAAGACTGTAGCACTTATCGGTGACCGCCGCGAGGACGTTCTCGCCGCTCACGCCAATGGTATCGCCTGCATCGGCGCAGGCTTCGGCTTCGGCAGCTACGAGGAATTGTCGGAGGCAGGTGCCGATTACTATGTTTCTGATGTTCCGGCCTTAGCACGCTTTCTTCTGAGCAAAGCGTAAGAACAAATTTAACACTTACAGGTGATAGTATTATGCATATTTACGCAATAGGCGACCTGCATTTATCAGGCGAACCGGCAAGCAAGCCCATGGAGGTTTTCGGCGAGCATTGGCGCAACCATAAAGAAAAGGTTGCCGCTAATTGGCAAAACACTGTAACCGCACAGGACACCGTTATTGTCTGCGGTGATATTTCCTGGGCCATGACTTTGGAAGAAGCAGCACAGGATTTAGACTGGTTAGCGCGGCTTTCTGGACGCAAGCTGCTGCTGCGCGGCAACCATGATTACTGGTGGAGCAGCCTGAGCAAAATGCAGCAGCGTTACGGTGCTCATTTTGAATTTCTGCAGAACGACTGCATTATGGCAGAGGATATTGCTGTCTGCGGCACCCGCGGATGGCTGCTGCCATCGGCCGAAAGCTTCAGTGAGGCCGACAGAAAAATCTATAACCGCGAGGGAATCCGCCTAGAGCTTTCCCTGCAGCAGGCACATAAAATGCAGGCGCAGCAGATAATTACGGCTTTTCACTATCCACCGCTCTTTGCGCGCACGGAGCACACATGCTTTACTAATCTGATGCTGCAGTACGGTGTGCAGCACTGTGTCTACGGCCACATTCACGGTGAAAACCACATTCCCGTTTTTGAAGGATTGCGCGAAGGAATCAACTACAAGCTTGTTTCCTGCGATACGCAAGGCTTTCAGCTTTACAAGGTAATATAACAGCGTTACTTCGCTGAAAAACAGACAGGCTCCCCTGAACGAATCGTTCAGGAGAGCTTTTTGCTGTTTCTTGGTGAAGTGAAGTATAATCGAACATTTATATTGACTATTTTGGTCAAAAGCTTATTGGGATTATGATCTGGAATATAGGCATACAGCACGTAAAGATTATAAATAATCAAAGCTGTAAATACTATAGCTATACTATAAACTTGCAGCCTATGCATAGTCACCTCACTGAGACCGGTAACAGATATTGTCTCCGTCACCTTGTATTCTACCATCGAGGCCTTGCTCAGAAAAATAAATTTCTGCTGCAAATTGCTATTAAGCAACAAACCATTTGCTGTTACACGTGCCATCAAAGTCTCAGACTCATTAATACTCTGTACTGCTCCTGCCAATGCTCCGCGTAAATGCTCCAAAAACTGTTCATCTGCCATAAATTTTTTATAAGCAAAAAGTTTTACGGTTATCTCAACAACATTTGTTTTTTTCTCCAGCTTCAAAAAAGGAAACTGTTGTTGAAGAGCATTAAGTATTTTATCTACGGTCTTTGATTCATCTGCAGTAATTTGTAAAAGCTGAGTATTCTGCTTGTTGCATATTATAAGCTCACCGGAAAGCGTTAATCGTTGACCTCCAACATAATCACGCAATCTTTGTAAATATTTATTGCTCATTTTCTATTCCTCGCTCTTCAGCATTGCACCACAACTTGCACAAAACTTGGTTCCAGGTACAATAGGCGCATGACAGCTAGGACATAACAGCACTTCAGCTTGAGTCTGATAAGCAGTACTCTCAGTGAGAGTTGCTTCAGAAGGCACTCCATCTGTCAAATCACTACGACAAAATCTGCATTTTGTTGCATCAGCACGAATTAATTCCTTACAGAACGGGCACTCTCGCATCGGCACAGCTTCTAAAACCGAACCACAATATCTGCACTTAACAGCACTGGACTTAATGCTTTCACCACAATGCGGACACTTTTTCATCCCTTCATCCAGCATCTGCGTTTTTGACTGAGAACCAGAATCTAACATACCAACCTCTTTTTTGATGCTTGAAATTTCTTTTTCCACATGTTGAAAGCGTTGATTCATCTGGACTTCATTAACAGCCATCCGCTCCTTTATATCCTGCTGTTCCATGCCAACCTTGTTAACAGCCTCATCTTGGGACAAATCCTTAACTAAAGCCAAAATTATACCAGCAAGCAACGGACTAATAAATACCGATGCAAGACCCCATGCCAAACCACTACGTCCTTTTCTCTGGGCAAACATACCAACTGCTACACAAAATCCAAGAAAAATGAGAAATTCCATGATAACCCCTCCAAAATTTAGCGGCGATTATTCTTTAGAATAAGCAAAACTATAAAGCACAACAAAGGGCTGAAAAAAGCCGCTGCAATCCCCCATCCTATACCACTGCGACCGCGCTCTTGGGCAAAATAACCAATAGCGACTGCCAACGCCAGCCAAATCAAAGTACCACTGGTAATCACAAAAATCATCCTTTCCGACATAGTAACACCGATCATTTATTATGCAATGCACAATTCTTTACCTATGCACCAACAAAGCGTAGTTGGCTTTGGACCAACTCCTCCATCACAAGCATTAACTGCAAAGCTTGCTGTCAGCATCTATTTTTTATGTCTATAGAACATGTAATAATATGATGCCGTATCATCAAGCTCCTTAGGAGTTACGGAGCTGGCAGAAAGGGAATTTCTCTCCATGAGCAATTTATCTTCATAAGTATAAAGCTTACCATTACCCTTTACTACACGATATTCAGTATCACCTGTTCTCTCACAAATGGATATCTCTTTCGAATATATTCTTTCCTCAGGATTGAAGGCATAAGTTACTACAGAAAGAAGATTGCTATTTGATTTATCCAGGCCGCTACTTCTGTCATCAAGAAAACAATACCAATTTTCAAAATGAGGTTTACCGGATTTAAGTTCAAACTGATTGAACCCGTCCATCAGCTTCGGCATATCCATCATTTCAACTTTAGCATCACTACCTGCTTTCCAGATATCAAACGCATTATAAAAAACAGTATTTGGAGTTAGAGATTTACTCGTATTCCCACTAAACTTTTTAGCAAATTTAAAACCGCCATCCAGATAGAATCCTATAGTCTGAAGCTCTCTATAGCTTTTCCTGTCTTTGGAAATTCTTACGTTAATGAGCTCAATCTCATTTTGTGCTTTTGTTTTTTTAGCAAGTAGGAATACAAACTCCCCCTTGCTTTTACCTACTCTGGCAGAAGCTCTATCAAACCCATATACTACCTCTGTACCATTAGGGTTGTAAATACTAGGGACACGTTCTGTTCCAAGATATACCCATTCTGGCAAAATATCTTCGTGACTATTTTTATCATTGGCAAGCACAATATTTTCACTAAATGATAACATAATCAAGCACATCAAAACAGCATATATTTTTTTCATTGTAATACTCTCCTAAACCATAAAACTGCTAATTTAAAGGAAACTGACTCCTATCCTTCAACTTACTCTGTAATGCATAAATTTCTGCATCAGAAAATTTTAAGGCTTCCTTAAAAAATTTTACCGCAGCCTCTTCTGGAACAATATCATTTACTGTAATACCATCAGGTATCGCCTTCTTATCACTGGAATATTCTGGATGTGCAATATAATAAAGAATTTTATCGCCTCTGAATTTCCTTATAATTTCGTAATCATAATCATGCTTTTTTAGATGATAATAGTTACAATAGGTTTCCATATAATCTTCCCTTAAGTCAGCTACAGTCGCACCAGCAAGGGCTGCGCAAAGCATTGAAAAGAACCCTGCTCTGTCTTGTCCAAGTCGACAATGCACAAGATACGGTCCGTCATTACGCAACATAAAACGAAATGCATCTGCAATATTCTCCCAATCCCGGGAATCAAGTCCATTACCTCTTAGCTTACAATGCCAAACCTTACCTCTTTGATATAGATTGTAGCAATATTTCTTTTGTACACCTGAATTCTTTATATAACTGGCTATATTAGCGTCATTATCAGCTAAATCTATCTCCGTCTGAATACCAACTTGTCTTGCCAATCTATCAGCATAAACATGACGCCCTTCATTCGCATGTATATCCAAAGGGTTACTGCTTCTGTAAATAGTATTAGGTCTCATCCCAGTAGTTCTGATTTCCCTAAAATTAGCAAAGACAGCTGGAGAGCTATAATCTGTAAAGCTTTTAGTTTTTTTAGCAGAGATACTGCTACTTACCTCTCCTAACCTATTTTCAATTATAGACTTCTGTTGTCCGAAAAAATCTGCTGCAAACGCCGTACTTTGAAATACGGCCGAAACTAAAGCAACTGCTAGCATCTGTTTAAACATTTTTGCACCTTTTCTTTCCAATAATTTTACAATCAGAAATCAGCGATAACGCTATCATTATCGTCAATATCCAAATTCACAATTACTTCCTCGCCACCAGCAAAGCCTTCCTGCCATGTGCCACTAGAATATGTGTTTGGAGCCGCTGGCGAAACATAATTCTGTGACGATTGAGGTGCTGACGCAATCACAGGAGCTGGTTTATGAACAACGCCTTTGTTGAGCAAATCCTGATAGATTTTATCAGTCAAGCTACCCTTAGTATATCCCACTGTCTCATTTGGAAGAGTAAAACTATCTAGAAGATTTAAATTGCTATAATCCTTCAATTCACAATATGTACTCTTAATAGTCATAGCTTCTGGATCTATAACCACATCCCTGTAATAACGCATAATCCTATTTTTAGGATCCACCTGAAGCATTAATATTACAGCCCGCTGTCCGTCCGCCTTAGCAGAAGGAATTTCGTAGAAGACAGCAATACCGTCAGATTTCATGCCAATAAATTCATATCTGGATGGATCAGGATTAAAGGCCATTGCCTGAAAAGAAACTGACAGCAAAAACAAACACATCAATAATACTTTTTTCATAAGTGACCTTCTTCCTACCACAATCTATCAGCCATAGCTCTTTCGTTTGTTCCAAAAGCTACATTGGGTATTACGCTATTGCTACCGCGTTTGAATGTGCCATCACTATAATAATCCAAAATCTTAACAATTTTAGTTGTATCGCCACCTCTAGTATATTCTTTACAAATAAGACGATAACTGTCGGAACCCTTATAATGATAGCACAGCCATACTTTAGCAGCATTGCCACTCTTTGTAATATTGTTTACGTCATAAAAAACCTCAATGTTATTAACATTTGCCAAATTTTGCCAACGCGTTCTGTCCAATTCAAAAGCGGAGCAGGTCGCAGTAACCGCACAAAGCAAAACAGTTACAATGATTAGTCTAAACTTTTTCATTAAATATCAACCTTCTTTTATTTAACTAATTGAGCTTTGAACGAATCCAAAGAATTTACCAATAATTTATCGCCGCAGATTTCCATTGTTGTTTGAATAGTGTAATGAAAATTTTGATTAGCCTTTGCTTGACCTTCCAGGTCTATCTGGGCTTTGACCAAATAACTCTTACCTCCATCCTTGTTAAGCAATTCAAGATTACTTGCTTCTGCCTTTTCTATAGACATACTCTGAATGCCATGCTTTTTAGCAAATGTGTGCATAGCCTGATATGCCTTGGATATTTTACCGTTACTATCAGCCCCTTTATCAAAAAAGTTCTGCTGCATAGTAAACTTATCACTGTTGCAGGCTTGCTCTAAGATATCGTTCATCATGTCGATGCCAGTCTTTTCAATAACGCTCTTAAGATTTTTACCAGCCTTTATCTCTTTATATACAGAAATTCTGCCTGCATTGGCAACGATCAGCTTTTGGTCATAGACAAAATCAAGTAACGGATGCTGGAGCTCGAATAGATGACTGCCAATCTGTAAGGTAATATCTCCACCAGCATCCACCTTTTCACCATCTACCATTACCTCAGTTCCTTCTGGAACAGCAAAGGAAACATTAACTTTTTTATTCTTACTTTCATCAGTTTGTTTTGAACCATGTGTGTCTACTGTAGGCTTCTTGTCACCACCGCTAAAAGCAAAAAATCCACCTGCTAAAACTAGTATTACAGCTACAACAATAAAGAGCATATTCTTGCCAATTTTTTTATTTTCCTTATTGTTGATATCCACTGCTGCTTTTTCATATTTTTCATTATTAGCTGGCGAAGCTACTTTAGGAGGATTTTTAATTTCCTGCTCTAAAGCCTCCAATCTGTCTTTCATAGCTTGATTCTCAGCACTATATACCTTGGCAGAACCGATAATATTCAGAGCATCACTTATATTACCAAAAGAGTACATTTTCCTGGCAAGTTGCAGGTATACTTCAACAAATCTATTTCTCAAATCATTGTCAATAATACCTTCATCCCAAAGATCTTCATCTTCTTGAACAATTTTTAAATCTTGCTTAAGGCCTCTGCAGTCTACTTCCGTAAATTCAGGTGTTTTTAGTCCCGCCTCCCATGTGTTAAGCTTGTTCTCAAATTTTCTTTTTAATTCTTCTTGCTCCATTATCCTTAGCTCCTATACGTTTTTGCCGTGCTTGCTAAAGCCTTAATCAGTTTTACAAGCAGCACATCTTCAGAAAAAAGCTTATTCGAATAAAACTTAAAGCTTCTATTATCTTCACAAATAACCTCTAATGTATCCTTTACTATTGATACATCCTTAATCATTGCAAATGGTACAGTGAAATTTTGACTTGTAATAAGCTTTTTACTTGTCAGCATAATACCGCTTTTTCCCTTAAAAGCAGGGGAACTGATTGTTGCATCGTCATAAATTGCCAAAACATCGAACGGCATCTGCACACCTGCGTAATTATTATTAACTGTTGCAATCTCCGCCTGATCAATGTTTGGGAAAAAGGTCCAATCCTGCACCACGATTCCATTCAGTACCATTCCCAGCATTTGTTTGGCGGCATCGCGTTGCTTTAAGCCCTCAGCCTTCATGCTTTCTGCCTGAGCGGTATATATATTCTCTAAACTATTGGCAGGTGCTGCTATTATTTCTAGAGCACTATTTACTTCTTCGAATGCCTCTTCCTTATAATCCGCTTGCTGTACCTCCGGCTCAAGCGTAATGCTGCCAGACGCTACATTATGGTTCTCATATGGATTCTCATTGTTTACTTTCTGCTGCGCCACAGGTTCAGCCTGAAGATTATCAGGTACAGCGCCATAAATTGCCTTCAGATTTAAATATTGTTCTTGTACCTGTTCTACTGCTTCTTTTGTAATAGTCCTTAACGATTCATTGCTGACTTTTTTATGTAGCAGATTATAAAACTTTGTAATAGGGCTTGACGATTCATTGCTGACTGCCTGCTCAACTACAGACTGTTGCGGCGGAGCAAGCGTGTTAGTAACATTAGTCACTACAGTTGCTTTAGCTTCTAAGGTTTTTTGGTCTTCTTCCATTGCTTCTTTTGTAATAGACCTTGACGATTCATTGCTGACTGCCTGCTCAACTACAGATTGTTGCGACAGAGAAAGTGTGTTATTAACATTAGGCACTATATTTGCTTTAGCTGCTGACGTTTTTTGGGCTTCATCAAACCAATGCTGTGCCTCTTCCAAGCGTTGTCTAGTACCAATTCCATTTTGATACATTTCAGCTATATTTTTAAAATCGTAGATAATATAGGAACACCTGCATTAATTCCTCTGGTATACTATCTGGATTTCCTTGCTATCAAACGCAGCCGCAAATATTGGCAACGTTTCGTAGCACGTTGTCAGGAAACCAACGATGCTTTGTTTTCCGAAGCAGAATGGTCGCAATTAAAGCAAATCGTATAAGCTAAATTATACAGCTACCTAAATCTGCCGCAAACAACCCCATTGAAGTATCTTACTAAATAACTTCAATGGGGCTGTTTTTTTATTATCACGATTGTCAGAGTATTTAACATTCGTTACTGTATCTGTAGATTATAAGCATAATTGCTCAAAAACTGTCTGTAGCGCACCACTGTACTACAACCGCATCTGTCAATGTAGTTATTAAATGTCACATTCTTCACACCATACGTAGAAGCAAGCGTCTGCTTCAGCCTGTTGATTTTCTAATACAACGTCGACCAGAACTGTCAAATTCAGAAGTTGACGGTTCTCTCCAGCAACTGCTATAACATATAATACCCCACATCCCTGGCAACAGCAACAGCCTACTTACTTTTAATCTGCCTTGTACGCGCAACATACAGCTTAGTATACAAGCTCGCATGACAGAAAAGGCTGAACCAATGCCACTATATGCGAAGATACTAAGTTAGAAAGCCATTTTTTTCAGTAGGCGCACTAATCCAAGCAGCTGCAGCCAGCTCTTCATAAATTACAGGCTTTGACGTATGCGCAGCAACAACTATAATAAAATTATAAAACTGCATCTCGTTTGCAACCTGCGTAAGATCTCTGATATCGTGCTGCAAATATGTCTCTATATAGGATTGATTTATAATATGTTTCCTTCTAAAGCTTTGCATTGTTGCATAATGTAACACATTTTCTTTCAGGCTCCGTAATTTTTTAAGTATAATAGTTTTACCAACCTGACACAGTCCTGTAACTAGTACTACAGTAAAATTCCGTGACGTTTCAGCACTGTTTACTCTAAAGTGTGTTTTATATGCATATAACAATCCTCTTTAAAAAAGCTTTTTATTCTAAACTATAATTTTATTATATACAGTTTTTTGTTTTGCAAGCTAAAAAACAAGCCCTCGAATTTCTTCGAGAGCTTGCCATTTACGTTCATTTAATTATTTAGGATAGTTGCTGTTGGAGTTTTCTTTCAGCATAACGTCATGTGCGCCGCCTTCAACCAGGCTGGTTGCGGAAACCAGAGTCAGCTTAGCCTTCTCCTGCAGCTCGCGGATGTTCAGAGCACCGCAGTTGCACATGGTGGAACGAACCTTAGCCAAAGTCAGGTTTACGTTATCCTTCAGGCTGCCTGCGTACGGAACGTAGGAGTCAACGCCTTCTTCAAAGGACAGCTTAGCTGCGCCGCCCATGTCATAGCGCTGCCAGTTACGTGCACGGCTGGAGCCTTCACCCCAATATTCCTTCATGTAGGTGCCGTTAATGTTAACCTTATTGGTCGGGCTTTCGTCGAAACGAGCGAAGTAACGGCCCAGCATCATGAAGTCAGCACCCATAGCCAAAGCCAGAGTCATGTGGTAGTCATAAACGATACCACCGTCAGAGCATACAGGAATGTATACGCCGGTTTCTTCGAAGTATTCGTCACGAGCCTTGCAAACGTCAATCAAAGCAGTTGCCTGGCCACGGCCGATACCTTTTTGTTCACGGGTAATGCAGATAGAACCACCGCCGATACCAACTTTAATGAAGTCAGCGCCAGCCTCAGCCAGGAAGCGGAAGCCTTCAGCGTCTACTACGTTGCCTGCGCCAACCTTAACGCTGTCACCGTAGTGCTCACGGATCCAATCCAGGGTGATTTTTTGCCATGCGCTGTAGCCTTCGGAGGAGTCAATGCAGAGTACGTCTACGCCTGCATCAATCAATGCGGGAACACGCTCAGCATAGTCGCGGGTGTTGATACCTGCGCCAACGATGTGGCGTTTTTTGCTGTCCAGCAGCTCCAACGGATATTCCTTATGAGTTGCATAGTCTTTACGGAATACCATGTACAGCATACGGCCGTCGTCATCAACGATAGGCAGAGTGTTGAGTTTTTTCTCCCAGATGATATCGTTAGCCTGTTGCAGGGTGGTATCTTTCGGAGCATAAACCATTTTGTCAATCGGAGTCATGAAGTCACGAACCTTAGCATCCATAGACATACGGCTCGGACGATAGTCACGGCTGGTAACAATGCCTTCCAGCTTGCCGTTAGCGGTACCATCGCTGGTAACAGCAACAGTGGAGTGACCGGTGCGTTCCTTCAGTGCCAGGATGTCAGCCAGAGTGCTGTCCGGACGGATATTGGAGTCGCTGCTTACAAAGCCTGCGCGATAGCCTTTAACGCGAGCAACCATAGCAGCTTCGTCCTCTACGGATTGAGAACCATAGATGAAAGAAACGCCGCCCTCTTTGGAAAGAGCTACAGCCAGCTTTTCGCCGGAAACAGCCTGCATGATAGCAGAAACCATCGGGATGTTCATAGTAATTGCCGGCTCTTCACCTTTTTTGTATTTAACCAGCGGCGTACGCAGGTCTACATTGGCGGGGATACATTTTTCGGAGGAATAACCGGGAACTAACAGGTACTCACTAAATGTGTGAGCAGGTTCATCATAATAAAAAGCCATTCTTTCATCATCCTTTTCTTAATAATTTTTTGTTTGCCACAGCCAAAGCAATTGTTAATCATGTAACATAATTACTTGAAAAAATTGCTTTTCTGCGGTCCGAGTAGGTATTTTATCTATTTTACCTCTTTAAGGCTCTCCATGCAATATCTTTTCTGCAAAAAGCGCCATTAAAATTAATTTTTTCTACAGCAGTATATGCACGGTCACGTGCAGCCTTGATATTTGCGTCTACGGCAGTTACACCAAGCACACGTCCGCCGTTGGTAAGAACCTTGGCGCCGTCAGCCTTGGTACCTGCGTGGAATACAACAACGTCTTTATCTGCAGCAGCGTCAGCCAGACCGGTAATTTCCATGCCCTTAGCATAACTTTCGGGATAACCGCCGGAAGCCATTACTACGCATACAGCAGCCTTGTCGTACCAGCCGAAGTCTACCTGAGCAAGAGTGCCGGTAGCGCAGGCCAGCATAATTTCAGCCAAATCGCCGTCAAGCAGAGGCAATACTACCTGAGTTTCTGGGTCACCGAAGCGGCAGTTGAATTCTACAACCTTTACGCTGTCGCCCTTGATCATCAGGCCGGCATAGAGGCAACCCTGATACGGCATTCCTTCTGCTGCCATGGCAGCGATAACGGGCTTCAGAATCAGCTCGGTTGCTTTTAAACGCAGCACGTCGGTCATAACCGGAGCGGGAGCATAGGTGCCCATACCGCCGGTATTAGGACCTTCGTCACCGTCAAATACACGCTTGTGGTCCTGGGAAGCAATCATCGGCACAATGGTTTTGCCGTCGGTAAATGCCAGAAGAGAAGCTTCTTCGCCTTCCATGTATTCTTCCAGAACGAGGCGTGCGCCTGCGTTGCCGAATTTATGGTCAGCCATCATTTCGTCGATAGCGTCAAGTGCTTCCTGTTTAGTCATAGCAACAACAACACCCTTGCCTGCTGCAAGACCGTCAGCCTTAACTACGATAGGCGCGCCCTTTTCTTCAACATAAGCCTTGGCAGTTTCGATATCCTCGCAAATTTTGAAGAAAGCGGTAGGAATATTGTATTTTGCCATCAGCTCTTTGGAAAATGCCTTGGAGCCTTCCAGCTGCGCTGCAGCCTTAGAAGGACCGAACACCGGCAGACCGCGGCGTTTGCAAACGTCCGCAAGACCTGCAACAAGCGGTGCTTCCGGACCTACAACAGTCAGGTCAATGCTCTTTTCCTCAGCGTAATCTGCTACACCCTCCAGATTTTCTACATCCAGAGCAATGCATTCGCATTTAGGCAGCAGTGCCATGCCCGGATTGCCGGGAGCAGCATAAATTTTTTCAACCTTAGGGCTTTGCGCCAGCTTCCAAGCTAAAGCGTGTTCGCGGCCGCCGCCACCGATTAATAAAATATTCATGGTTATTTCTCCAGTTGCTTCTTCAGATATTCGCTGATCATTGCATCGTATTCAGCAGTATGAGTGAAGGCTTCCAGTGCCAGCTCCTTACGGGTGCGTGCATCAACGTCGCCTTCTTTAGCGAGCATTTCCATTAAGCCGGCATAACGGCTCGGATAGGTTACGATAACAACGTCCTTGAAGTTTTTAGCGCTGGCACGTACCATTGCCGGACCGCCGATATCAATGTTTTCAATTGCCTCAGCCTCGGTTACACCGGGTTTGGCAACAGTTTCGCGGAAGGGATAGAGGTTAACTACAACCAGGTCAATCGGGGTGATGTCATGCTCAGCCAAAGCCTTCATATGCTCCGGATTGCTGCGTACAGCCAGGATTGCGCCATGAATTTTCGGATTCAGAGTTTTTACACGGCCATCCATGATTTCCGGGAAGCCGGTTACATCACTTACATAGGTTACAGGAATGCCTGCTTCCTTAATAGCCTTCATGGTGCCACCGGTAGAAATAATTTCTACGCCGTTGTCACTCAGGAATTTTGCCAGCTCTACAATGCCAGTTTTATCACTAACGCTTAATAATGCTCTTTTAATTTTCATGCTTTAACCTTTACCTTTCTGCCTTCGATTGTCAGCTTTCCTTCTGCCCAAAGCTTTAAAGCCTCCGGCATTGCGATATGCTCCTGTACCAGAATACGGTCAGCCAGAGTATCCTCGGTGTCGTCATCCATAACAGGAACAACCTTCTGCAGGATAATCGGGCCGCTGTCAGTGCCTGCATCTACAAAATGAACAGTACAGCCGCTGAATTTTACGCCGTAATCCACAGCCTGCTTCTGTCCGTGCAGACCGGGGAAGCTCGGGAGCAGCGCCGGATGAATGTTAATAATCTTGTGCTGCCATTTATTTACGAAATCAGCGCTCAGAATACGCATGAAGCCTGCGAGAACTACCAGCTCGCAGCCCTCTGCTTCTAAAGCAGCGTTGATTTTTGCTTCAAATTCTTCTTTGGAAGCGCAAGCCTTACGCTCTACGGCAACGGTTTTGATATCGGCCTTTTGCGCACGCTCCAAAGCAAAAGCATCAGGCTTATCGCTGATTACAACCGCGATTTCCAGCGGCAGATAGCCATCAGCGATACGGTCCATAATTGCCTGCAGATTGCTGCCGCGACCGCTTACAAGTACGCCGATTTTATGCACCGAAAACGCCGCCTTTCATAATCGTTTCTTTGTGGCCGGGAACAACCTTGCCCAGCTCATAGAAGGTTTCGCCCTCAGCCTTCAGGTAAGCGCGTACAGCGTCAGCCTCAGACGGGTCAACAACCAATACCATGCCTACGCCCATGTTGAAGGTGCGGTACATTTCAGCCCAGGGCACATTGCCCCATTCCTGCAGCTTTTTGAAGACAACAGGAACTTCCCAAGCCTCGGAATTTACCTCAGCATCGCAGTCTTCGGGCAGAATGCGGGGGATATTATCATAGAAGCCGCCGCCGGTGATGTGCACCATACCGTGCAGGTCGAAGTTTTCAATCAGCGGCAGGCAGGTTTTCGGATACAGACGAGTCGGAGTCAGCAGCTTTTCGCCCAAGGTACAGCCAAATTCCGGAACTTCGGTGTCCATGGTGTAGCCCATAGCCTCAAAGCAGATTTTACGTACGAGGGAGAAGCCGTTGGAATGCACACCGCTGGAAGGCAGGCCCAAAAGCACGTCGCCGGCCTTAACCTTGTCACCGGTAATCATTTTGCTCTTATCAACAACGCCAACGCAGAAGCCTGCGATGTCATATTCGCCTTTGGAGTAGAAGCCGGCCATTTCGGCAGTTTCGCCGCCGATAAGAGCACAGCCGCTTTCCTTGCAGGCATTGGCAACACCCTTAACAATGTTGGCAACCTTTTGGGAATCAACCTTATCTACTGCAATGTAATCCAGGAAGAACAAGGGCTCTGCGCCTTGTACCAGGATATCGTTAACGCACATTGCTACAGCATCCTGACCGATAGTATCATGCTTATCAGCCATGAAAGCCAGCTTCAGTTTAGTACCTACGCCGTCAGTACCGCTGACAAGCACAGGCTCCTTGTATTTGCCGCTGTTTAAAACAAACAGGCCGCCGAAACCGCCCAGGTCACCGATAACCTCAGGTCTGTAGGTAGCACGTACGCTGTCCTTCATTAATTCTACTGCTTTATTACCAGCATCAATATCTACACCGGCATCAGCATAAGTAAGTTGTTTCTTTTCCTCGCTCATGAGCCTTCCTCCTGTTATTCAATAATGCTTTCAGGTTCTGCTTTGATTACACTATCTGCGTTATCGGGATATTTAGCGCTGAAGCAAGCACAGCACAAACCTTCGGGGTCAATTTTATCAATAGCACGTTTCATGCCATCCATAGAAATATAATGCAGACTGTCTGCCCCAATATAGCGGCAGATTTCATTTTCTGTACAACGTGCCGCAATCAGCTCTTTGCGCTCGGAGGTATCAATACCATAGTAGCAGCTGTCTGTTACCGGGGGAGAAGAAATGCATACATGTACCTCACGTGCGCCTGCCTCCTTCAGCAGTTTAACAATCTTGCCGCTGGTAGTGCCGCGAACGATGGAGTCATCGACCATAACAACGGATTTGCCTTCTACAACGCTGCGAACCGGGTTCAGCTTCAGGCGTACTGCATTAGCACGTTGCTTTTGCGTCGGCTGAATAAAAGTACGGCCTACATAACGGTTTTTGGTAAGGCCTTCCAGGAAGGGAACGCCGGCCTCCATAGCATAGCCGATTGCTGCCGGAGTGCCGCTGTCAGGAACGGAAATAACGATGTCCGGATGGATATCGGGAGTTTCCTTAGCCAGCTCGCGACCCATCTGGATACGTGCATCATATACAGACTGTTTGTCGATGATACTGTCATTACGAGCAAAGTAAACATATTCAAAAATGCAATGCGCAGGCTTTGCCGGTTTGTTTTCAGCCCACATCATGCTGCGAGGTTCGGAGTTATCGCTGTCGATAATAATCATTTCGCCGGGCTTAACATCGCGTACCAGCTCTGCACCAACCAAGTCAAAAGCACAGGATTCGGAAGCAACGCACCAGCCGTTTTCCATTTTGCCGAGAACCAGCGGACGGAAGCCGTAGGGGTCGCGTACAGCGATAATTTTGTTATCAGTCATCAGCAGAATAGCGAAAGCACCTTTAATCTGGTTAACAGCCTCTGCTACACGCTCTTCAATAGTAGGACGCGCACTGTAGGCAATCAAGGTCAATACAACCTCACTGTCAACAGTAGTGTTGAACACAGCGCCTTCCTTAGCCAGGTTAGCACGCAGCTGACCGGCATTAGTCAGGTTACCGTTGTGGCTCAGCGCAAGGTTACCGCCGTCAAAATAAACCTTCAGCGGCTGAATGTTATACGGCATGCTGGCACCGGTTGTGGAATAACGTACGTGGCCTATGGCCGCATAGCCCTGCAAATCAGCAACGCCGTCCTTGAAAACATCGGCAACGAGGCCCATGCCCTTTTTAATTTTCATACGCTCGCCATCAGTTACAACAATACCGGTACTTTCCTGGCCACGATGCTGCAGCGCATACAGGCCCCAATAGGTGTTGAGTGCTACATCTTCATTATGGCTGAAGATACCAAAGACACCGCACTCCTCATGCAGCTTGTCCTCGCTAAAATTTTGCTCCTCGAAAATCTGCTCCACAATTTTTCTCCTTAATTTTAGTTTTTAGTTATCAATTGTCAGTTATTAGTGGTTAGTTATAAGTGATCAGTGATCAGTGGTCAGTAATTAGTTATTAATGTTTAGCAGTCAGTTTCTATTCACTATCCACTACTCACTATTCACTATTACAGGTGTAAATCCTTAAACTCCTGCGCAGGAACGCCACGCATGGAAGCCAGCTTTTCACCCTTAGCTCTTACTTCTTCACGCATTGTTGCACGATGCTCTGCCAGCTTTTCTACCAGCTCCGGATATTTTACGGAAAGAATCTGAATTGCGAACAATGCAGCATTCTTAGCACCGTTGATAGCCATCGTTGCAACAGGTACACCGGAAGGCATCTGTACAAAGCTCAGCAGTGCATCCATACCGGCCAACGGTGTTGCATTAATAGGAATACCGATGACAGGAACGGTAGTAAAGGCAGCGATGAAACCACCCAGATGAGCAGCTGCGCCGGCTGCGGCAATAATTACCTCTACGCCACGGTCACGGGCACCCTTAGCAAAGTTCTGTACTACGTCCGGAGTACGGTGAGCGGAAGCAACTACTACTTCAGTTTCAACGCCAAACTCCTTCAGAGTTTTTTCTGCAGCCTCAAGTACAGGCCAGTCAGAATTACTACCCATGATAATTGCAACTTTCATTGAAATCTACCTCCCAAAAATTACTTGTAGAAACAATAAAACCCAAGCAGAAAGCTGTTCAGTTTCGAAATCCTGTGCAAAATCTAACCCGGGTTCTCAATCACTTAAATAATTCACTTTAATTATACCAATCCAACGCGTAAACGTCAAATAAACTGTGAACTTTTTAACAGTTTTTTAGAAAATCGTTCGGAAAACTTCGGGGTAAAGAAAAAAAGCACCTGTCAGACACCAGACAGATGCTAAAAACTCATATACCAAAATGCTTATTCCACTGTTCAATGATTCTCTTTTTGTTCTGAGATACGAAGCGAAGTATTTTCAGCAAATCGGCATCAGGAATTTTGCTTTTATTATGCTCTAAAATAACACGTTCCCCAACCCATATTTTAGTTGCATTTTCAGTAGGCCTGCCTTGACAAACGTGTACGTGAACCGGCTCAACGGCATCACCTGACCAAAAATATATTGTATAACCTAAAAGCTTATACAGCATTGGCAAGATGATCTCCTCCTTCGCGTGCCATCTCCCAAATCAAGGCTGCATTATCAGCAGCAAAATCTTTTAAATCTTCTATTTCAGCCTCGCTGTATCCATCAAAAGAAGCTGTATCTAAGTCAGGCAAGGAAATCTGCAAATAGTCAAAGCCGGTATCTACAGGACGTTCAAAATAAACATCAATATGCTCACCGTTCTTATCCTTGCGTATATCATTAAAAGTAACAAGTGTTCCATCAGCGAATTCTACATATGTATATTTCATTTTGCTCACCTCGTTTTATAAACATCATGCATTGGCAACTCATTAACTGAATATCTCTTTTAATTGTATCATTTCCCAACCTGCTGCGCAATAATAAGCCTAATATATATATTAGAAAAAGCACCCTCCGCCGCCGCTTTCACGGCAGCAGAGGGCGCTTAAACCCAAAGCTGTTTTATTTTACGACAACGTTAATTGCATCGTTTACCAATACAACCTCAACCTTATCGCCATTTTTTATTTCACCTGCAACAATCTTCTTGCCCAGGATGTTTTCAACAGTGTGGACAATCAGACGTTTCAACGGACGAGCACCGAAGGCAGGATCAAAGCCTGCCTTTGCCAGGAAAGCGACAGCCTCGTCGGTATAAGTAAGCGTCAGTTCCAGCTGCTTATTCAGACGGTCACCCAGCTCTCGCAGTACCAGTTTAACGATTTCCTTAATCTGTTCTGCCTGCAGCGGTTTGAACACAACAATGTCATCAACACGGTTCAGGAATTCCGGACGGAAGAAGTTCATCAGCATCTGCTGAATCTTTTCTCTATCCATAGAGCCCTGCGCTTTCATAATCTCGTTGCTGCCAAGGTTACTGGTCATGATAATCAAGGTATTCTTGAAGTCAACGATACGGCCTTTACCATCAGTCAGACGGCCATCGTCCAGAACCTGCAGCAATACGTTAAAGACATCTGCATGTGCCTTTTCGATTTCGTCCAACAGGATTACGCTGTACGGATGACGGCGTACAGCCTCGGTCAGCTGACCGCCTTCATCATAGCCGACGTATCCCGGAGGCGCACCGATCAGACGAGATACGGTATGCTTCTCCATGTATTCGCTCATATCGATACGCACCATGTTGCGTTCATCATCAAAGAGCACCTCGGCCAAGGTCTTAGCCAGCTCGGTTTTGCCGACACCGGTAGGACCAAGGAAGATAAAGGAACCAATCGGACGATTAGGATCCTTGATACCGGCACGCGCACGGATAACAGCCTCGCTGACAGCCTTTACTGCTTCATCCTGACCGATAACATGCTCGTGCAGGATTTCCTCCAGGTGAACCAGTTTAGCACGTTCACCGGTACCTAAGCGGGCAACAGGAATGCCGGTCCAGGTGCTGACAACCTTAGCGATATCCTCTTCGTCTACCTCTTCCTTGAGCATAACATTGTCATTGCCGTTTTCATCCTTCTTGGACAAAGCAGCCAATTCCTTCTGCAGCTCAGGCAGACGACCGTATTTCAATTCAGCCATTTTATTCAGGTCATAGTCGCGCTCAGCCTGCTCCATCTGGTTTTTCACAGCATCAATTTCCTTCTTTACCTCACGTACACGGGCAATGGAAGCCTTTTCTGCATCCCAGCGTTTAACAAGCTCGTCATTTTCCTTACGCAGTTTTGCCAGCTCCTCGTTCAGCTTAGCCAAACGGTCTTTGGACTGAGCATCCTCCTCTTTGCCCAAAGCCTGAGCTTCGATTTCCAGCTGCAGGATACGACGTTTGCTTTCATCCAGCTCGGTCGGCAGCGAATCAATTTCGGTACGCAGACGGGCAGCAGCCTCATCTACCAGGTCAATAGCCTTATCAGGTAAGAAACGGTCATTAATATAACGGTTAGAAAGCACAGCAGCAGCAACCAGGGCAGCGTCTTTAATGCGCACGCCATGATGTACCTCATAACGTTCACGCAGGCCACGCAGGATGGAAATTGTATCTTCAACGCTCGGCTCCTTAACCATTACCGGCTGAAAACGACGCTCCAGCGCACTGTCCTTTTCAATATACTTACGATATTCGTTCAGTGTAGTTGCACCTATGCAGCGCAGCTCGCCGCGCGCCAGCATCGGCTTCAGGATGTTGCCTGCATCCATAGCGCCTTCGGCAGCACCGGCACCGACAACGGTATGCAGTTCATCAATAAACATGATAATCTGACCGGCGCTTTCGCTGACAGCCTTCAATACTTTTTTCAGACGCTCTTCGAATTCACCACGGTATTTGGCACCGGCAACCAAAGCCGCCAGGTCCAGAGCATACAGGGTTTTATTCTTCAGGCTTTCCGGTACATCGCCGGCAATAATACGTCTTGCCAGACCTTCGACGATGGCAGTTTTACCAACGCCGGGTTCACCGATAAGCACCGGATTATTTTTCTTACGACGCGAAAGGATTTCAATCGTACGACGGATTTCCTCATCACGGCCGATTACCGGGTCCAGCTTGCCGTCTTTAGCTTTAGCTGTCAGATCCTGGCCGTATTTTTCCAGCGTCTTTTTAGTTTCATCATTTGCTTCGCTATTTTGATACTGCATAAATGCCGCCTCAACTTTTTTCTTATCTATACCATATTTACGGAAGAGTGATACAACATCGCTGTCACCGTCACTGGCCATAGCTGCAACCAGCTGACCGATGCCGATTTCTTCCTTACTTTGTCCCAGAATAGCCATTACTCTGGCAAAGCCGGTACCCATCATCAGCTGACGGTCCTGACCTTTAACTCCGGGGATTTTTTGTACTAAAGCCTTAGCATCCTTGCTGAAAGCATTTTCATCAATGTGCAGGCTCTGCAGCAAATATTTAAAGAAGCCGTCGCTGCCGCACAATGCTGCCAGAACATGTGCCGTTGTCAGCTCCTGGTGATAGTTCATAACTGCCTGCTGCTGAGCAGCCTCTAAGATAGCCTTTACCTCTTCACTGTAGCGTTCATTCATCACGCTGCACCTCCTTCTATCAGGTTCAATAGCGGTCAATAACCGAATGGCGTTGACTCTTTGCCATTTTCGGACCACTATTCACTTTCTAATTGCTATTATATCAGTAAAAGTCAAAAAGTCAAATGATTTTCTGTGTTAATTCAGTGAAAAATCACCGTCATTTTGTTGACAGATTGTTAGCTTTGTGGCAATATTAATAGCATGTCGTTCTGTCGGCCAAGTACTCTTAACCCCAAAGACCATCGGCTCACCCCAGCCGTTTTGACCTTTATGCGTACTTCCACCAACAGGTCTATAATAATAGTATTTGTCATGTTTTTATGAGGAGGAAACAAAATGTCACCCACCAGCTTATTGCGCGGTATCGCCTTTTTACTGCTTTTGCAATGGGTATCCACGCTCATCATCAACGCCCTCGGCGTACCCTTTCCGCCCGCTCTTTTGGGAATGCTGATTTTAACGGCACTTCTCTGCGGCAACGTTATTCCGGCAAGCTCCATCGAGGGAATCTGCGATATCCTGATTTCCAAAATGGGTATGCTGTTTTTACCGGCAGGCGTCAGCGTTATATTATATGTAGATGTTATCAAAGCTGAGCTGTTGCCCATTACTATTACCATTGTTGTCTGCAGCATTGTCGTTCTGAGCGTTACAGCCTTCTTTATCGAAGCAATGCTTAAAGGAAAGGAGAGTCAATGATGCTTTTTCCTGACGTTTTACTTAACTCACCGCTCTTTGGCATAGGTCTGACGGTCATCCTGTATGTTATCAGCGAAATCATCATCGACCGCTTCAGCCTGAACATCATTCCGCCCTTCGTTATCGCCTGCCCTCTGGTCATCGCTGTCATCGTTCTGGCGCCAGGCGTAGAGTACAAGCAGTACGAAGCAGGTGCGGAATTCATTAACTTTCTTTTAGGACCGGCAACCATCGCTCTGGCCCTGCCCCTGTACAAGAACCGTGAACTTATCATGGCCAAGGCCGGTGCTATCGCCGGCGGCGTTACGTTGGCAACGCTTTCGGCTATCATAGTCGTTTACTTCTGCGGCAAGGCCATGGGTACCAGCGAGCAGGTTCTGCTTTCGCTCATTCCCAAATCCATTACGACGCCAATCGCCATTGATGTTTCCAAAACAATCGGCGGTATTCCGGCGTTGACTACAGCTGCTGTTATCTTCACCGGTATGCTGGGAGCAACCTTCAATCACAAGCTGCTGCGTCTTTTGGGAATCAAAAACCATTTGGCTGCCGGTCTTGCTATCGGCGCCTCCAGCCACGGCCTCGGCACCAGCGTCTGCGCCAATGTCAGCCCCGTTCAGCTGGCCATCGGCGGTGTAGCGATTGCCCTTACCGGCATCAGCACCTCTATCCTGGCACCGATTTTACTGCCGATTTTAAAAAGCATCTGGTAAGCAGATAAAGCAAAAGCCCAAATTCTCACATACATTTCATGTGGGAATTCGGGCTTTTTTGTTTTTAGAGATGCGGAATAATCCCGCGCAGCTCGGAAAAGATTACTGCCACCTTATCCGCAGGATATACGCTGCACGGCAGCTTCCGCAAATCCTCGGTGCGCCAGCCTTTGTTTTCCTCCGCCAGCTTGGCCAGCGCTTCTTCCAAATCATGTGCCAGCACAACAGCAATCGCATCAAGATAAAATTCGCTGTTGACGCAGGGCTCGTCAATCATACTGTGGCTGTGATATGTTTTGTTGTGTCGCCAAACGTAAATGTTCATGCAGCATCCCTCCGTTCATGGTGATATTTGTTTAATTCTTGGGAGGGAGCAGTTTTTCCTGCTTAATGACCAAAAAGTCGAAACTCCGTAAAAAAGGACTACCACGCTAAGCATGATAGTCCTCAAATCATCTGTATATAAATTATTTGCCTAAGATTTCGTTGACGTAGTTTACCGCACTGACAGCGTTCGGCGCATAATGCTCGGCACCGATGGTGTCAGCGTATTCCTGCGTGAGCACCGCACCGCCGACAACAACCTGACAGTCACATTCATTATGCAACGCAGCAATAGTTTCTTCCATTGCGCCTACTGTAGTAGTCATCAATGCAGACAAGCCGACAACCTTGGCATCTGTTTTCTTGGCTGCCTCTACAACTGCTTCCACAGGCACGTCCTTGCCCAAGTCAAGCACGCGATAGCCGTAATTTTCCAACAGTACCTTAACGATGTTTTTGCCGATATCGTGGATATCGCCATGGACAGTAGCGATAATTACTGTTTCTCCCTGCGTTTCGCCCACGCCGACAGCCTCGCGGATAACCTCAAAGGCTGCCTTCGCCGCATCCGCGCTCATCAGAAGCTGCGGCAGGAAGAGAGTTTTCTTTTCAAAGCCATGACCGACAAAATCAAGCGCAGGAATCATATATTTGTTAATGATATCCAACGGCTTTTCGCTTTCCAGAGCCTTGGCTGCGGCCTGACGCGCAGGTCCCTGCAGTCCTTTGACAATGGCATCGTAAAGACCCATTTCGCTTACTGTTGTTGCTGCAGCCTTCGGTGCATCTGCATAATGCTGTACATATTCCTTGCAGCCCTCGTCATAGCCTGCCAGCGCACGATACCCGTAATAAGCATCCATCATCGGCTTGCTCTGCGGATTGATGATGCCGCAGGAAAGGCCTGCTGCCATTGCCATGCTGAAGAAGGTGCTGTTGACAGCATCACGTCCGGGAAGACCGAACGAAATGTTGGAAACACCCATAACAGTGTTGATACCGCGTGCCTTCATCGTGCGGATAACCTCACAGGCAATCGCCGCATTTTCGGCACCGGTGGAAATAGTCAGTGCCAGCGGGTCTACAACTATATTGCGGCTTTCAATGCCGTATTCGGCCGCACGGGCGATAATTTTTTCAGCCACGGCAATACGTCCTGCTGCAGTAGCGGGAATACCGCTGTCGTCAAGACACAGTGCAACCAGCACAGCGCCGTATTTTTTAGCCAGCGGCAGCACATGCTGCAGACTGTCTTCCTTACCATTGACGGAATTAAGCATAGGCTTGCCGTTATAGAGGCGCAGCGCTCTTTCCATTGCTTCGTAATTAGATGTATCAATCTGCAGCGGCGTATCGGTAATCGCCTGCAGCGCCGGCACAGCCTTCGCAGCCATTGCCGCTTCGTCAATACCCGGCGTGCCTACGTTAACGTCCAGAATCTGTGCGCCCACGCCAATCTGCTCCAGACCAAGACGGCACACATAATCAAGGTCACCGTTTACCAGCGCTTCCTTCAAACGTTTTTTGCCGGTAGGATTGATGCGTTCGCCGATAATTACAGGACCTTCACCCAAATGTACTGCTTTGCCGTAGGAGGATACCGCAGTCAGACGGCAATCACGCGTACCACCCGGCTGCAGAGTTTTGCATTTGGCAATCATCTGCGCAATATGCTCCGGCGTTGTACCGCAGCAGCCGCCGACAATGCTTGCGCCCTTACCTGCGAGCTCGTACATCAGCTCCGCATATTCCTCCGGTCCGACATCAAAGCAGGTTTTGCCGTCACGCTGCACCGGCAGTCCGGCATTAGGATTGATAATCAGCGGCAGGCTGGTTGCTTCCAGCATTTGCGGGAATAGCTTGCCCACCTGCACCGGTCCCAAACCGCAGTTAAAGCCGATGGCATCTACGCCCAGACCTTCGCACATCAAAGCGGCAGCCTCAACCGTAGCACCGGTCAACAGCTTGCCATCCTCGTCAAAGGTCATGGTCACGCAAATCGGCAAATCACAGTTTTCCTTAGATGCCAGAACCGCAGCCTTGATTTCGTAGGTGTCGCTCATTGTTTCGATAAGAATCAGATCCGCACCGGCAGCAGCGCCGTAGCGTACCATTTCGCCGTAGGCTTCTACTGCCTTTTCAAAGGGCAAATCGCCATAAGGAGCCAACAGCTTCCCTGTCGGTCCCAAATTCAGCGCAACAAATTTGTTTTCCCTGCCACCGCAGGCCTTCTTGGCAATCGCCACAGCCGCTTCGATGGTTTCCTTGCAATCCAGTCCGGAGCCTGCCAGCTTCAACGGATTAGCGCCGAAGGTATTGGATTTTACGATATTGGAGCCTACATCAAGATAACTGCGATGCACAGCCTCTACAATATCGGGGTGTGTAAAATTCCAGCTTTCGGGCAGCTCACCCGGCTGCAGACCGCGTGCCTGCAGCTGTGTGCCGGTAGCACCATCAAAGAACAGCATTTGCTTGCCTAACAATTCCTTAAAATTCATAAATTAAATCTTCTCCTCAAACTTTCTTAATATCAGTATCTCTGTAAGGACAGTTTATATTACTGCAGGTCATACATTTATTCTGCACGCAGGCAGCATCTTCCGATAAGCCGATGATTGCCGTCACCGACTTCGACGGAGCCATCATCAGTCCGTCCGTCAGCGTCAGGCCGATGCGTTTGGCACAGTTCAGCACTGCAAACAGCTGACGCTGCTCCTCCAGCGGCCAATCACCATAGCCCGGCGAAAAACGCGGACGCTGCAGCAGACCGCCTGTTTCAGCCTGCGCCTGTACCTCATCGCAATAGCTTTCAATCAGCGCCGCTGCCACGGCCTGAGCCGCCGCGCCTTCAGCAACGCTGATAAGCGCCAGGCGACGAATGGCTGCGTCTACCCTGCTGCCGAGCGTTGCCCCCATAAGCAGCACCGTGTTGCAGCCCTTCAAATGGCGCGCCAGTGCACGCGAATGAAAGCGCACGCCGCAGTCCAGCGTTACGCCTGCTTCATCTGCCGTTATCGCATGCTTTTGCAGGATATAACGCGCCTGCACCTCATTGCGCAGCTTCAGATAAACCGTATCCACTAAAATTTCTGCTGCCTTATCTCCCGGCTTGGCCCGCAGATAGCGCAGCGCTTCCTTTTGCTTAAATTCCATAACAACAACCTTAAATTTTGCGCCGTAGCGCAGGACTATTTATCTACAATCTCTCCGAGATTATTCATAATACCGGCAAAAATTTCCGGCTTGTTCATCGTGTAGATATGTACATTGTCAAAACCATTAGCAATCAAATCAATAATTTGACCGGTAGCATAGGCGATACCTGCCTGCTTCAGTGCCTCCGGCTTATCGGCAAACTTTTCTACCATCGCACGGAACTGCGGTGGCAGCTTAGTACCGCTCAGCTGGCAGATGCGGATAATCTGCTTAGCATTCGTCACCGGCATAATGCCCGGCACCACCGGCACATTGATGCCCGCACGCAGCAGGCGGAACATATAGTTATACAAAATCGTATTATCAAAAAACATCTGTGTCACCAAAAAGTCAACACCTGCATCCACCTTGTACTTGGTGTTTTCTATATCCTTTTCCAGCGAACCCGATTCGGGATGGCCTTCGGGATAAGCAGCACCGCCAACACAGAAATCACCCTGCTGCTTTACAAACCGCATCAGCTCACTGGCATGAGCAAAGCTGCCAATTTCCTCGCCCTGCATATCTGCCGGGATATCGCCGCGCAGCGCCAGAATATTTTTTACGCCAAAGCCCTGCAGCTGTCCAAGTACCTCTGCCAGCTTTGCTTCATCAGCCTTTACACAAGTCAGATGAGCCAGAGCCGGCATGCCGTTATCCTCTACTTTTTTGGCCAGTGCTGCCGAATAGCCTACCGTGCTGCCGCCTGCGCCATAGGTGACGCTCATATAGGACGGCGTGCTGGCTGCAATTTTGTTGACAATCTCCAGACTGTTTTGCAGCTCTGCGCCCTGCTTAGGCGGAAACAGCTCGCACGACAGATGAATTTTACCGTTTTTTAAGATATCAATTATTTTTTCCGATGTCATATTTATCCCCCAAAATCAAAAGCATTCGTATGACATTTTAACAGTTAGCGACATCTTTGGCAAACAAAAAGCAGAAGAATTTAACTAATAAGCGATAAAACCTACTAAAATGATAAATATGTTACACACTAAAAATCCCGCAGCCGGATAAGCTGCGGGATTGAATTTCGTTGGCGGAGACGGTGGGATTCGAACCCACGTGCCGCGCAAACGGCAAACTGATTTCGAGTCAGCCGCGTTATGACCACTTCGCTACGTCTCCATTATTCTGTTATGGCGAAATATTCGCATCAGATTAATATTAATATTATATAAGAAAAATCCTGTCTTGGCAACCGCCTGACGAAATTATTCCTGCGGCGCACCGGCTTCACTCTTGCGCTTCGCCTTGTTTTCCTGACGGCGACGGCGGAAAAAGTCGCGCATTACCTGCGCGCATTCCTCCTCACAGATGCCGCTGATAACTTCAGCGCAGTGATTGAGATTAGGATTCGTAATAATATTGAAAATTGATTCCGCACCGCCGGCCTTCACATCATGACAGCCGTAAACAACGCGGTCGACACGGCCGTTGACAATGGCACCGCTGCACATCGGGCAGGGCTCAACGGTAACGTAAAGCGCACAACCGCTCAGACGCCAGCGCCCCAGGCGCTCGCAGGCCTCGCGGATGACAATGACCTCAGCGTGCGCCGTTGCGTCATGCCACGTTTCACGCATATTGTGCGCGGCGGCGATAACCTCACCTGTTGTCATATCCGCCAGTACCGCGCCGATAGGAATTTCACCAAGCTCTGCGGCCTTGCGTGCCTCAGCCAGTGCCAGCTGCATATACTTTTTATCTTCCATCAGGCATCCTCCGCCGCTTCCATCAGCAGCTCCCATTTTTCCATCAGCTCAGCAATGGTTTGCTCGTATTCCTCATGCTCTGCTGCCATCGCTGCGCTATGCTCTGGACTGGTGTGATTTGCCGGGTCCGCCATCTGCTTTTCCAAAAGGCCCATCATGGCCTCCTGCTCACGAATCTGCAGCTCTACCTTGGGCAACAGTCGTGCAGCCTCGTCCGGACTGTAACGACGTTTTTTATCCTCTTGCTTTTTCTCCTTTACCGGCGCTGCTGCAGTCTGTTGCTGCTTTTTAGCCTGTGCCTCCGCATAGGCTGCAGCCTTTTCCGCTTCCTCCTGTGCCTGCGCCAAAGCAGCAGCCTTTTTCTGTTTTTCTTCGAGGTAGAAATCGTAGTTACCCTTATAGTCCTTAACCTCTAAATCCTCAATTTCCCAGATGCGGTCGGCAACCTCGTTGACAAAGTAACGGTCATGGCTGACTACCAGCACTGTGCCGTCAAAGGATTCCAACGCGGCCTCTACTGCTTCGCGTGCCATAATATCCAGATGGTTTGTCGGTTCGTCAAGCACCAGACAGTTAGCACCGTCCAACACCAGCTTCAGCAGCACCAGGCGTGCCTTCTGACCGCCGCTCAGCTCGCCGATTTTTTTGAACACATCATCACCGTGGAACAGCATGCCGCCAAGCATGGAGCGTGTATACTCTTCCGTAAAGCCGTATTCAACAACAAAGTTTTCCAACAGCGTCTGCTCCGGGTTTAAGCGCTCATAGCTCTGCGAAAAATAACCGATCTGCACTCTGCTGCCAATCTTGGCCTTGCCCTTCAGCGGTGCAATTTCGCCCAAGATAGTACGAAGCAGCGTCGTCTTGCCGGTACCGTTGGCACCCAAAAGCGCTGCCTTTTCACCGCGGCGTAGCGTCAGATTAATACCCTTGGCCAGTATCTTCTCGCCGTAGCCGATGGTCAGGTCCTCCATAATCAGCACTCTGTCCGCACATTCGGCAGCCGGCGGCAAACGCAGCTCAAACTCCTCATGCTGCACCGGCGCATCAATACGCTCCAGACGGTCGAGCTGTGACTGACGACCACGCGCCATTTTACTCTTGATGCCTGCCTTGAAGCGACGGATATATGCCTCGGTGCGCGCAATATAATCCTGCTGCGCATTATAGGCAGCAGTCAGCGTACTGCTCTGAATCGCCTTCTGCTCCAGATAGCGGCTGTAATTGCCCTTAAAGGATTGCAGCTTGCCGCCCTCCATTTCCATAATGCGCATAGCAACATTATCGAGGAAGGCACGGTCATGGCTGACAACGAGCAGACCGCCCTTAAATTCCTGCAAATACTTTTCCAGCCACTGCGTCATTACAATATCTAAATGGTTCGTCGGTTCGTCCAGAATCATAAAGTCGGGATTACGCACCAGTGCCGCCGCCAGCATCAGACGG